>SAMEA3663092__coassemble_282_pt1 | contig 17241 bp, 10 predicted proteins | sample SAMEA3663092__metabat2_high_PE_017 | metagenome-assembled genome bin SAMEA3663092 (sample SAMEA3663092) | pig gut metagenome | biome: pig gut; feature: pig-associated habitat; material: faeces | place: France | collected 2012 | reverse complement strand
CTTCTTGAGGCACACGCTCATGTTTCTTCTCGTCGGGAGCCACGGGATTAGACAGCGTATCGGGTTCTGTAGGTTTTACCCTTTGTCTCTCCTCGTGCTCAACCTTTCTTTCTCCTTCATCCTCAGGTTTGAAAGGCACTGTAAACGACTTGTCGAACTTGTTTCTATATTCAACAAAAGCCTCATATATACCCTTTCCTATCTTTTCGATATTATCCTGCGATGCGAGGAATGCCTCTTCTGATGGCGTAGTGATGAATCCCAGTTCTATGAGGCAACTTGGCATGGATGTTTCTCTTAGTACGAGGAATCCAGCCTGCTTAACCCCCTTGTTGGGTCTGCCAGCCTGTGCACATACCTTGCGCTGCACAAACTTTGCCAGTTCTACACTATTGGCCATATTTTTGTCTTGCATAAATTCAAAGAGTATGTAACTCTCTGAAGAGTTAGGGTCGAACCCCTCATAATGCTGTTTGTAATCCTTTTCGATAAGTATCACGCTATTCTCCCTTTTGGCCACATCGAGATTATCTCCAGCCCTGTGCATGCCGAGGGTATAGGTTTCCAGTCCTCTGGCCTGTCTGCCTCTTGGCAGCGCATTGGTATGTATTGAAACGAAGAGGTCAGCCTTGTTTCTGTTTGCAATGTTTGCCCTTTCGTGCAACGTAACAAACACATCCCTTTTGCGGGTGTATATCACTTTCACATCGGGGCAGTTTTGCTCTACATACCTACCGAAAGCGAGAGCCACATTGAGGTTAATATTCTTTTCTTTTGAATATGAGCCGAGAGCCCCAGAGTCATGCCCCCCATGTCCCGCATCGATAACCAATGTGAACTTCCGCGTGTTCTGCTGTGCCAGTGCCACCATTGCCACCATGCACATCATAATCAGCAATATCTTTCTCATCGTTGTCTTTTATCCCGCAAAGGTAATTATTATTTATGAAAAAACCGACAATACGGCTATAGTTTTATTATTTATTAAGAGCATTCTTGTGCAATATCAAGGCAATAAGCCGTATATCGCCCCAGATATATGCTAATTTCAAAAAAGTAGGGCTAATTCCTTGTGACATGCAGCACCACTCCTGCCCCCATGCTGTCTATGCCCATTGGTGGGTTATCCTTTGTGATTGAGATATATACGTATTGTGCCATGGGCAACTCGTTTAGTATGGCTTTGGCTGTTCTGCCCGCCACATGTTCGAGCAGTTGTGAAGGTATGGCCATCTCTCGTGCTATGATATCAGCCACTTGAGCATAGTTGATGGCATGTGTGATATTATCGCTATCTATGGCCTGTGTCATATCATATCCTACCTTGACATCAACTGTGAAGTCCGCCCCCACAACCCTTTCTTGCGGCATTACACCGTGATAGGCATGGAAGCGGACTCCATTAATAAAGATATAACTATCTGTAGTCATTCTCTATTCTTATTACAATTTTTTATATTAGTCATTATGATTATTCGTTCTCATGCATATTATCCGCATCTTGAAGCACCGCAGTTTTTGCATATCAGGCATCCCTCCTGGTATACGAGAGTTTCTTGTCCGCAGTTAGGGCATTTCTGTCCCTTTGCCTCTGTGCCGTCGATGATATATTTCTTGAGCGCCCTTTCAACACCGTTTTTCCATGTGTTGATGCTCTCGCTCTTTAGTTGCAGAGAACCTACGAGTTTGATTACGTGCTCAATAGGCATGCGGTATCTTAGCACACCACTGATGAGTTTGGCATAGTTCCAATATTCGGGATTGAATTTCTCGCTCAGTCCCTCCACAGTGGTCTTGTATCCGCGTTTGTTCTCAAACTGGAAGTCATAGCGTTTCTTGCCGTCTTCATCGGTAGACTTAATAATCTTGCCCTTTACCACGGTCTTAGGTAATACGATACCCTCTTCATCGTCCTGAAGACCAGTGAAGATCTCGTATGGATAGCCATCGAGCAGACCTACGAATGCCACCCATTTCTCCTTGTTGTTTTGGAATCTTACCACATCGCAATCGAGCACCTGCGGTCTCACCTCGGTCACCTCGGGATGCTTGCATGGCAGTGGAGCATCTGTATTTTCTTTTTTGTCTTTCTTTGAAACGGCTATCATGACACCCGAACGGCTACCGTCGCGATAGATGGTGCAGCCTTTGCATCCTGAGCGCCATGCCTCCACATAGAGTTTGTTTACGAGGGCCTCATCCACATCTGATGGCAGATTGACAGTTACGCTGATTGAGTGGTCTACCCATTTCTGTATGGCACCCTGCATCTTTACCTTCATGAGCCAGTCCACATCGTTGGCAGTGGCTTTATAGTATGGCGACTTGGCCACAAGTTGCTCTATCTCATCTTGGGAATATTTCTTTGTGGCGTCTATACCGTTTGCCTCCATCCATGTAAGGAATTTCTTGTGGTATACGATGTACTCCTCAAAAGAGTCGCCCACCTCATCGGTATAGTCAACATGCACGTCGGTATCGTTTGGGTTAACCTTGCGACGACGTGTATATACAGGCATAAATACGGGTTCAATGCCGCTTGTGGTCTGTGTCATGAGACTTGTAGTGCCAGTTGGTGCGATGGTGAGGCAGGCAATGTTTCTGCGGCCGTATTTAACCATATCATCATAGAGTGCGGCATCAGCATCCTTGAGTCTGTTGATGAATGGGTTGGCAGCCTCGCGCTGTGCGTCAAACACCTCAAAGGCTCCTCTCTCCTTGGCCATCTCCACAGAAGAGCGGTATGCGGTGAGGGCGAGTGTCTTGTGCACCTCTACAGAGAAATTGGTGGCCTCTTCGGTTCCGTATCTCAGTCCCATGGCAGCCAGCATGTCACCTTCTGCGGTGATGCCCACTCCAGTACGTCTGCCCATGCCGCTCTTGCGTTTTATCTTCTCCCAGAGATGATATTCTGCACCTTTCACCTCGTTGCTCTGTGGGTCGTCACCAATCTTTGTCATGATCTGATCTATCTTCTCGAGTTCCAGGTCAACGATGTCGTCCATGATGCGCTGTGCTGCAAACACATGCTTCTTAAACAATTCGAAATCGAAATAAGCCTCTGGGGTGAATGGGTTCACCACATACGAATAGAGGTTTATTGACAGTAGTCGACATGAGTCGTATGGGCAGAGAGGAATCTCTCCGCATGGGTTGGTGGAAACGGTGCGGAATCCGAGATCGGCATAGCAATCTGGAATACTCTCTCTGAGTATGGTATCCCAGAAGAGCACGCCTGGCTCTGCACTCTTCCATGCATTGTGTACGATCTTCTCCCACAATGCCTTGGCATCTATCTCTTTGGAGTATTGTGGGTTGTCGCTGTCTATCGGGAAGGTCTGCATATATGGTTTGCCTTCTGTGGCAGCGCGCATAAAGGCATCGTCAATCTTTACCGACACGTTGGCTCCCGTCACCTTTCCTTCGGTCATCTTTGCATCTATGAATGCTTCACTGTCAGGATGCTTGATGCTTACAGAGAGCATGAGGGCACCGCGGCGTCCGTCTTGTGCCACCTCACGGGTTGAATTGCTGTAGCGCTCCATGAAGGGCACCAGTCCTGTAGAGGTAAGCGCTGAGTTGTTTACCGGAGAACCTTTTGGACGGATATGCGAGAGGTCGTGACCTACGCCACCCCTTCGCTTCATGAGTTGCACCTGCTCCTCATCTATTCTCATGATGGCTCCATAAGAGTCGGCATCACCATCGAGTCCGATCACAAAACAGTTGCTCAGCGATGCTATCTGATAGTTGTTGCCAATGCCTGTCATGGGGCTACCGGCAGGTATGATATATCTGAAATGGTCGAGCAGGTCGAAAACCTGCTGGGGTGTCATTGGGTTGTTATACTTGTTTTCTATGCGTGCCACCTCGTTGGCAATACGCCAATGCATGTCAGAAGGCGACTTCTCATAGATATTGCCGAAACTGTCCTTCATGGCATACTTGTTTACCCATACTCTCGCTGCCAGTTCATCACCAGCAAAATATTTTAGGCTTTCATCGTATGCCTCGTCAAAACTGAAAATCTTATTAGTTTCCATAAAAATATGAATGATTAGTATCTCTTATGAATTTGTAGTAAAGTGGCGCAAAGGTAGCAACTTTTTTTCATTCCATGAAATAAAAGAAGAGAAAAATGGGAAATAATCATAAAAAAAATATTAGGAAAGTTTTCCGTTTTGGACAACTTTCCTAATAGTATGCTTTAAGCAATTTACATAAGTAATTGTATGTCACCGCATTTTTATTTCCCTATTTTGACACCTTGCTTCTTTTTGTTCCTTTTGTGTTTTCTGTTTCGACAATGTATACTCCTTTAGGCAGAGAGTCAAGTATTCGGATTGCATCATTTGTATTGGTCTGACCAGTCAGCCTGACCACCACCCTGCCCTGCATGTCATAGACTGTAACCATATCTATGATGCTACGATCATACACCTTATTTATATATGTAGGATCTGTACCGTCAAGCAGGCATTGGTTGGCATTGAGCACCTTGCAGTCGAGTTTGTCATTGGGATTATAATTGGTTACAAATGCCACCACCCTCATCCTTTTCTCCTGCCATTCATCGGGTATTACGAAAGAGAAATGGCTATTGTATCCATTTGCTACGTCTATGGGTTGGCCCCATGCTGTGGTGAGACACTTGCGCGCTGCATGCCTGTGGATAAAGGTGCCACTCACTCCTGCCTGTGTATCTGAGGCTATGCTGTCTTCGGTCAGAAACACGTTGAGTCTTATGCTGTCGCCACTTACAGGCAAGAGTTGCTCTCCGCTCACGTCTATGGTTACCATACGGTTGCTGTTGTCATAACTGGCGCTGAGGTTTATCGACACAAAGGCTGGAGCAGTTGTCTGCATCTGATGGAGTGCTGTGAGTGTGGGTGTGTCGAAAGAAATCAGCGGCACGGTGTCTTGAAATACCGTGGGATAATTGTCGAAATGACTTGTGCGGTCAAACATCACCGCAGGCGCATGGATATTGACCGGTCGATAGAACCATTCGTATGCTATGCTCTCGTCTATGGTGAGTTTGTCGGTATAAAAGCCTGAGTGGTGCGATAGTTGCACGGCATCTGTCTTGTTGGCCATGAATTGCGAGAGCAGTTCATCAAACGCAGCACATTGTGTGCATCGCTCTGTAGAGAAGAGTTCCACCAGCACTTTCCTTTTGGTATAGTCATTGTATGCCAGCATGTTTGACTGTCGTGAACGATTATCATATCCTTTTTTGTCGGCGGTGCCATTCACTGCCGTTATCTCCATCTGCCATTGTTGGTTGCCCTCGGCAGAGAAGGTTGGCCCTGCCAACTGTATAGTTTTGCGGGTTCGATTGTCCATATTCAGTCCAGCAATAGTTTCTTTTTGACTGTGGTCATCTCCCACATGATATGTTACCTCAATATCAGAGATTTTGTCTATGCCGAGGTTGTAGATATCCATACTGCATGACACTGGTTCTCCTGTTTTGGCATAGAGGGGCATCACGGCATGCCCTACCGCCACATCATTCTTTGGCAACGCATCGCCCTCAAGCCACACCTTGATGCCTGCACTATAGGGATTGCCATATTTCTTCCATCCCGACGGTCCTTTCTTTAGCCATTCTTCGCCCTGAATGAATGTGTTACAATAGTTCAGGTATCTCACCCCCGATATTTCATATCCTATATATATGGTATCGGTAGAGAGGGTGTATGGGGTGCTGAGTTCCACCTTGTTCCAACCGTTTTTGGCAGGTGTGTATGTCTGTCTGTAGTCGGGTTCTGCGTTTAGGTTTCGTGAAATAAAGATAGCAGCAGAGTTGGAACCTGCATTGGCACTGTTTATCTCCAAGTGTGTGATGCGTGCTCCCTGGTATGACTCTACCGTCTCTTTGGGCCAGCATACGCATGAGCCTACTATAGAATCTCGCGACACCTGCTGATAGGTGACCACTGCATTCTGACCATTGGCCACCATGAGAGTAGGCAGTTCGTCGGTGCCCCTACTCTGCTGTGGGCATGCCGCTATCATTGCGGCAATCATGATAATAGCATGTAGATGTTTTTTCATATATTATCCTTTTTGTTTCGATTATTTCTATTGATAGTAATGATCCTAATAATGATATCACTCTGTTGCTGACATTATTCCTGTTTATGTTATACTTATTCTCTTTTCACCTTTCTCTTTATATTCTTCCATGATAAGACAGTGCTCAAGAGGGCCAAGGCAATGCCTGCTGCACAGTATACCCATCCGTCTAAGCATAGTGTGGATACCAGGGATGCAACTCCTATGGTCACCTGTATGGCTATATACCATTTGAGATGATAGGCAAGCGAAAACTCATACCTCACCTTCATTGCAAACCATAGCATGAAAAAGTCGGCTACCGACACCAGGGCTATGGCTATGCCCGTGCCCGTGAGGCCATAGATATCAAAGCAAAACATCACGGCCACTACTATGGCCACGGCATAGAGGGCTTCCATGAGGAGATAAAGCAGTGAGTCGCCATGTGCCAGTGGTAGGTATGCTATGGGCAGTTTCACTGCTCTCATATACATGGCAATAACCATAATATGCATCATATCGAGCACCGAGAGGAACTTGCCGCTATAGAGTAGTGGCAGGCCTATGGGCAAGAGGAAGGTGAACACCACGAGCAGTGGCGATATGATCATCAGCGATACCTCTACCTGTCTGTTTACAGTGATGTTCATACTCGACTGCTGTTTGCAACATGCTGAGAGTCTGGGAAAATAGTCGGTCTCCATGGCCGAGAAGATCATACCTGCGTATGTCATGGTCATCATAAATCCCGCATTATAAAGTCCCACTGTGGCTATGGTACTGTTGGCGCTGAGGTATGACCGGATTATAAAGTCAGCGGCACTGCCGCATACCGCTGCCAGTACAAATACGATGCCCAGTTTAACCATGGGCACGCCCTCTGCCAACAGGTCCATGGAGGGCATGGAATAAGGGTATGTGGATGTGGACTTCAGCACGGTTACAATCATCTGGAGCAGCGACATGGCTACCAGCAAGGGCACGATGCCATCCATGCCCATGAGTGCATACACGGGAAGTGTGAGCACCAATGCCACTATCACATTGGTTATGGTTACGGATGCGAGTTTCTTGAGTTGCCGTGTGGCTTTGAGCACTGCCAACTCTCCTCCCGTGATGGCCATACATGCCACTATGGGCGAGAGCAGGATGAAAGCCAAGGTTTTGTCGCCATTGTCGAAGACCACCTCGCTGAGTAGCGGACTAAGAGCCATGCATACCACCATGCCGAGAATGGCCGTCACCAATGCCCAGGTGCGCACTATGCACATCCAACGGTTTATCTCCCCGCTATCGCCATGCTCGTATGCCGCCGAGAGGTTTCTAACACCACTCGTGGCCACACCCAAACTCGTGGAGTCTGCTACCATGCGCATGGCTGAGTTATAGATGCTTACCAAGCCCATACCCGAAGGACCGAGCATCACAGCAACAAACTTGTTGCGGATGATTTCCACAACAATGCTCAACACCTGCACACCGCCAAACATGCCCGTGTACTTGAGGATATGCTTATAGCTGCTGTTTCTTGATTTGTCGTCCATTCATATTAATAACGCAACAGTTGCGTTATTATTGTATACCACACGACAATAAAGGAGAATAGGCTTCCTCTATCAGCGATTATTCGTTACTCCCCCCCCCGTAATTTTGGCAACCGAACCAAACAGAGAATCTACTGCCCTTGCCAACAGCCGATTTGATCTTGATTTTGCCTCCAAGACGGATTACTATGGCCTTGCAGATTGACAGGCCAAGACCGGTGCCCTGCTTAAACTCGTTTTTCTTGTAGAATCGGCTGAACACCATCTTGCTTTCTTCTTCTGTCATGCCAATGCCAGTGTCTTCCACAAAGAGTTCTACCATGTTGCCTTCTGCCAATGTCCAGCCCAAGGTGATGGAACCCTCTGGTGTAAACTTGCAAGCGTTGGTAAGGAAATTGGAGAGTACCTGCGAGAGTCGGCTCTCGTCCACTTTTATCAGCACATCCTCTGAAGCCTTGCTCAGACGCAGTTCCAGATGCTTAGGCACCTGCACCAAAAAGGTGTTGTAGAGTCGTTCTATGATATCCTTTACAGACCATAATTTCATTACAAACTGCATCTCTCCCGACTCCACTCTCGACAGGTCGAGAATGTCATTGATGAGTTTGAGCAGCAGGTCGTTGTTGGTATTGATGGTTTCGGCAAACATCTGCTTATCTTCGGCAGATAGTTCATCACCCTGCATCAGCATGAGGTTTGAAAATCCCACTATGGCATTTAGTGGTGTGCGTATCTCATGGCTCATGTTGGCCAAAAACGACTCCTTGAGTGTAGCCTCTTCAGCCAGTTTACGAGCCTTCTGCAACTCATCCTCTCGACGTATGAAATCGTCTACATTCATAAGCATGCCGTATGAACGTATGAAACAACCAGCCGAGTCTACCACTCCCTTGGCCTTTAGTCTATACCATTTGTATGACCCATTGCCACCAAAGTCGGCAAGTATATCTGCCTGATAGGCTTCTCCCTTACTCACCGTTTCATGGCCTTTATCGTAAACCTCGCGACTGTCAGGATCAAGCATTCGTCTGAAATCGCTCGCATCTATGTTATGGGGCTCATAGCCGTTGTTTCGCCAGAAAGCATCGCTGATGGTTATGGCACTTCCCTCGCGCTCCATGGCGTATACCTCACTGTTTTCCACCGCCATGTTATACATGATATTCTCTTTCTCCACTCGGCGCAAGGCTTTCTTCTTCTGATTGCGCTCCTTGATAAAGAGGCGGAGTAGCACAACAAACGAGCCAATGATCAGCAGCACCACGATGTATGTTAAGGCTGTATAGAGTGTGGCATGCTTCTCCTGCCATGTCAGATTATAGACGGTATAGCCTTGGGGTAGGTTATTGATGGTAAATCCACAGCGCTTGGCCACACGCCAGTCCACACAAAATTGCTTTGGCGATATGGTCTTGCCGAATTCCTCGGGCTTGGCTCCATTAAGAATCTTCACCAAGCGGTGTGTCATATCATGGGCTATGCTCCTAAGGGTGGCAAAATAACCTCCAACAAAATTCCCTCCTGGCCTGCCAAACTCATTGCCTATGGCAGTTATCATAGGTTTATGAGCATTCATCCTTATCATTGCCAGCCCCTCTGCATCATATTTCAACTGCATGTAGGTCATATTGCTGAAGCTGCGCATCACAAACATGAAATTGTTTACTCCCAGAGTGTCTGACTTCTCTTTATTGGCGGTATTAGAACTCATATCGCGGAGCGAAAAGGGGGTTATGGAATAGGTGCCCACGGGCAGATGGCATATTTCATACAGTGTGTGTGTCCAATCGAGATTGTTGAGTATATCCTTATGCCCATCTATCTGCTTATACACCTGCCTGTATGTACACCTGTCTAAAATAGGTGCGGTCAAGCATGGTATAGATAGCATAATTGCGTGTGAGGGTATAACTGGCTTCCATGTTTTTGACCACATCCGTAGAGTCATGAAAACCCGTCATGTTCTTATTGCGATTGAGGATATTCATATTAGGATAAAGCACGGCACCATACACCACAGGCACTTTCTTAACCACATCATTACCAGACAGCATGACCGAATAGGTAACTTGGTCGCCCACAAGCATGATGGCATCCAACTTTCGCCCCATAGAAACTTCGTCCACCAGCCGGCGGGCTTCTATGAGTTCCTGGTCGTGGCCCCATTTCTCGCAGTTAAGATAGGAATAAGTAACGTTTACATCGAGATGCTCATGCTTGAATACCTCTTCTATCTCATCCCTCATCTCCTCATAACTATATTGGAGCGGATCATGTGAGAAGAAGACTGCCACATTATATTCAGGTGTTCTATTGCATGACAATATCCATGATACGGCAATCAATACGATTACCGAAAGTGCAACTATGGCACTTATGTATCCCTTTACTTTTATCTTCATTCAGTGCAATTACAAAAATAACCAACAATTAACAATAAACCATTGATTATGCAAAAATAACTAAAATTACTTGAACAACAATAAATTACGTTAATCATTTAATTATCATTAACTAAAATCGGAGTTTTAATAGTATATTTGCACTTGAATAGTAATATGCACCGATATATTGAACAACATTGAATCAAGATAGTTATGAACAACATTGAAACAAGGCGAACAATCCGCAAATATAGTAGCAAGGATGTAAGCGAAGAGTTGCTTCACACCCTATTGACCAAGGCCATGCGCACCCAAACAATGGGCAATCTTCAGTTGTATAGCGTGGTCATCACCCGTGATGCCGATGCCAAGGCCAAATTGGCACCAGCGCATTTCAATCAGCCCATGGTGACTCAGGCTCCTGTGGTGCTCACCATCTGCGCCGACTTCCGCCGTACCACACGTTGGTGCGAAGAGCGCAATGCCACACCAGGATATGATAACCTGCTGTCGTTTATAAATGCCGCCACCGACGCACTGCTCTTTACGCAGACATTCTCATGCTTAGCTGAAGAGGAGGGATTGGGGCTCTGTTTCCTCGGCACCACCGTTTACATGCCGCAACTGATAATCGACACACTGCAACTACCAAAACTCGTAATGCCTGTGGCAACGCTAACTATTGGGTGGCCTGACGAGTGCCCTGCCCTCACCGACCGTCTGCCACTGGAGGCCATCATCCACAATGAGCATTATCACGACTACAGCAGCGCAGACATTGATCGTCTGTATGCTGAGAAGGAGGCACTCGAGGAGAATCGACATTTCGTGGAGATCAACAACAAGGAAACACTTGCACAGGTATTCACAGATCTTAGATATACAAAGAAAGACAATGAGGCCATGTCGGCAGGACTCATGGAAGCCCTTCGACATCAGGGTTTCATATAGGAGGATGCTTTTGAGGCAAAGGTGATACCAAAATGGTTTAGGGTGTGTCAAAATAGTTTTGACACACCCTAAATCGTTTATAACTAACCTGATTAATAGTTATATCTAATCAAGTAATTATTTCATTACTATTGGTTTATACTTTGGCACAAGAGTCTTCATCACTGTCCAGCCAATGAGGTATGCCACTGCACAAACACAGAAGATAATCATATAACCTGCTGGCTTACCCTCAAATCCAAGGAACTGGAAGGCTGCGCCCTGATGCTCAGCATAAGTGAAGAGCGTGCCCGAACCCTTGTTGATGAGGAACGAACCGACACCTCCTGCCATAGAACCAATGCCCGTGATGGTGGCAATAGCTGATTTGGGGAACATGTCACCTACCGTTGAGAAGATATTGGCCGACCATGCTTGGTGTGCCGCTCCCGTAATGCCGATGATTATGCATGGCCACCATGCACTGTAGGCTCCCAATGGCTGGGCAAACAGGGCAAGGATTGGGAAGAAGGCAAAGATAAGCATGGCACGCATACGACCCTGATAAGGGTTCATGTTGCGCTTCTCTACAAAGAGTTTGGGCAGATAACCACCAAACATCGACAGCACCGTCACTATGGCATAAAGAGTGAAGATAAGAGCTATGCCCATGCCTGAGTCAGACTTATATCCAAACTGGTCAGAGAAATAAGCTGGTGCCCAGAAGAGGAAGAACCACCAAACACCATCGGTCATGAACTTACCGAAGATGAATGCCCATGTCTGGCGATGGCTAAATGCCTCCATATATCCCATCTGACGCTCATCGTCAGCGGCAGGAGTAGCCTCTTTGGCCTCTGTCTCGTCGTCCTGGTTAACATAGTTGAGTTCTGCCTCATTTACGAATTTGCTGTCTTGGGGTTTGTCATACACGAAGATCCAGATGCCAGCCCAAATGAATCCAAGGGCACCGATAATCACGAATGCCATCTCCCAACCCATGGCGCGTGCCAACAATGGAATGGAGGCAGGAGCGGCCAGGGCACCTACGGATGCACCCGAATTGAATATTGAAGTGGCGAAAGCACGGTCTTTCTTTGGGAAATATTCGGCTGTCACCTTGATTGCTGCGGGGAAGTTGCCAGCCTCACCGAGTGCCAGCACGCAACGGCATACAAGGAATGCCCACATACTCACTGTGGCTATGGTCACTGCCACATCGCCCGTGGCCTGTATGAGATCAGCCTTGCTTTCGAAGCCATGGCCCACCCATCCTTCGGTAAACATTCCGCAGAAGGCATGTAGCACAGCACCCAGCGACCATACCACGATGGCCCAGAGGTATCCTTTCTTGGTACCCATCCAGTCTACGAACTTGCCGGCAAAGAGGTTTGCAACGGCATAGAAGATTGAGAACACGGCAGTGATATTGCCATAGATTTCGTCGTCCCAGTGGAACTCAGGCGCAATAAAGTCCTTCCATGTCAACGAGAGAACCTGTCGGTCCATATAGTTGACAGTGGTGGCAAAAAAGAGCATTGCGCACATCACCCAACGCCAGTTGGTCATTTTTGTTTTCTGTAATGATGTCATGTTATTTTAGATTGTTGTTTTGTTTTTAACTCGCTTGCAAAGTTGTTTTAGCATATTAGTGGTGGCAAAGTTACAATATTTTTTTCAAATAGTGATAATGTTTTCAGAAATAAAAGCAGCGAAAAGTGTATTTTTTCTCTTTTCGCTGCTTTTAGTGGTACCAAACAATAGAATGGAATGATTATCACCTCTTTAATTGTGAGATTGGCCGTTATTTGAGTTTCTATTGGAAATAGACCCTCTTGACCCTGCCGCTGATGCCCGTGAGCACCTCATAAGGTATGGTGTCGAGGATGTCAGACAATACCGTCACGGGCAGGTTCTTGCCGAATATCTCCACTTGGTCGCCCTCGTGACAAGGGATATCGGTCACGTCTATCATGGCCACATCCATGCAGATGTTGCCCACGTATGGGGCTTTCTGTCCGTTTACGAGGCAATAGGCGGCGCCGCGTCCGAGATGTCTGTTGAGGCCGTCGGCATAGCCTATAGGTATTGCTGCTATGATACTATCGCGATGCAGCACTCCCTTGCGGCTGTATCCCACTGTCTCATTGGCGGGCACATGACGGAGCTGCAGTATGGTGGTCTTCAGCGTGCTCACGGTGTTGAGGATATGGTTGTCTCTACTGTCTATGCCATACAACCCCAGTCCCAGCCGGCACATATCCAACTGTCTTTCGGGAAAGTGCTCAATGCCAGCACTATTGCATATATGCCTGAGTATCTTATGGTCATAGGCTGACTGCAACCGCTCGGAGGCGGCCATGAACAGTTCGTACTGATGGGCAGAGAAGGCATCGAAATCATCGCTGTCGCTACCCACGAAATGGCTGAACACCGAGCGCGGTATGATGGCAGTCTGTCGCTTAAGCCGTGCTATCACTTCATCCATGTCGTCCACGGGATTGAAGCCCAGACGGTGCATGCCCGTGTCTAATTTGACATGCACGGGAAAGCCCGTGATGCCTTCTTTCTCGGCTGCCTTTATGAGGGCATCCATGAGGCGGAAACAGTAAACCTCGGGTTCCAGGTCATAGTCAAAAAGGGTTTTGAAGGATGTCATCTCGGGGTTCATCACTATGATATTGGATGTGATGCCTGCCTTGCGCAGTATGACGCCTTCGTCGGCCACGGCTACAGCCAGATAGTCCACACAATGGTCTTGCAGGGTCTTGGCCACCTCCACTGCGCCTGCTCCATAGGCATCGGCTTTCACCATGCACACAATCTTGGTGTCGGCATGCAGGAAGGAGCGATAATGGTTGAGGTTGTCAACCACTGCGTTGAGGTCTACTTCAAGGATGGTTTCATGCACTTTCTTCTCCAACTGCTCGGTAAGGCGGTCGAAGCCGAACACACGGGAACCTTTCACCAGTATCACCTCGTCGTGCAATGTGGCAAAAGCCTGACTCTGCACAAACTGCTCCACGGTGTCGAAGAAATATTTCTCGTCAACATCTATTGTGTCGCGTTGCTCTGATATGGCAGCACCTATACCTATGAACTTGGTTATGCCCCGCTTCACCATGAGTGCCGACACCTCAGAATAGAGTTGCTGTGGAGTGATGCCACTTTGGAATATGTCGCTGAGTATCACCGTTCGCCTGCCCTGCATGCTGTCGGGGCGGCGGTTCATGAAATCGAGGGCTATATCTATGGAGTTTACATCCGAGTTGTATGTATCATTAATTATTGTGCATCCCCTCTGTCCCTCTTTCACTTCCAGTCGCATGGCCACGGGATCGAGGGTGCTCATGCGCTCATTAAGAGCTTCGGGGGTAATGCCAAGATGCAGTGCCACGCAAGCACAAGCATAAGAACATGCCAGCGATGCCTCGTCGATAAAAGGCAGATGATAGACACCTTGGTTGCCATGGAATGAATAGGTCACTACTGTCATGGCTGAACCGTGGGCATCTGTGGTTATCTCTGTGGAAGTGATGAGCATGGCAGCCCTGGGGTTGTCCTTGCTCCATGCCACCTTCTGACCATGATAGTTGAGTTGGCGCACGCATCGGCTCATCACGTCATCATCAGCATCGTATACTATCACCTGTGTATCGTGGAAGAGGCCCATCTTCTCGCGGCATTTCTCCTCCATGCTGCGGAAATGCTCTTGGTGGGCATCGCCAAGCGAAGTAATCACTCCTATAGTGGGCTGGATGATATCCCTCAGGGCAGCCATCTCGCCTGGCTCACTGATGCCAGCCTCAAACACGCCCACTTGGCTATGCTCGTTGAGTAGCCATACCGACAGGGGCACGCCAATCTGCGAATTGTAGCTACGGGGCGAGCGTGTCACCACCATCTGGGGCGAGAGCAGCTGATAGAGCCACTCCTTAACCATGGTCTTGCCATTGCTGCCTGTGATGCCCACCACGGGTATGTCAAATTCTTCACGATGGCGTTCGGCCAAGCGCTGCAGGGCTTCCAGTGTGCCTGCCACCTTAAGGAAGTTGGCATCACCATAGTCTCCTATGCTCGCCGGCAGGGTGTCTACAACGAAATTGCGCACTCCGCGGCGATAGAGTTCGGGTATATACCTATGTCCATCATTCCGTTCGGAACGAAGCGCAAAAAACAATGTCTCCTCGGGGAAACAGAGTGAACGGCTGTCGGTGAGCAACCATCCCACGTTGGCATCTCTCGTGCCAACACGTCGCGCTCCTATGAGCGTGGCAATCTTTTCTATTGAGTATCTCATATTTATTAGTCTTCCATCAACTTGCGATAGCGTCCTTTCTTTATTTCTTCGTTGCCCAGGCGGCGTGCCTTGTTGATCTCATAGTCTGAATAGCTACCCTCAAACCATACTACCTCGCCATTACCTTCGAAGGCAAGAATATGAGTGCATATACGGTCGAGGAACCAGCGGTCATGACTGATCACCACGGCGCATCCGGCAAACGACTCAAGGCCTTCTTCCAGGGCTCGCAGTGTGTTGACATCAATATCGTTGGTTGGCTCGTCAAGCAGCAGCACATTACCTTCCTGCTTGAGAGCCAGGGCGAGTTGCAGTCTGTTTCGCTCGCCTCCTGAGAGCACACCACAGAGTTTGCTTTGGTCTGTACCAGCGAAATTGAATCTCGAGATGTAGGCACGTGTGTTCACATCCCTGCCGCCCAGTCGCATGGTTTCATTGCCCTGTGCAATCACATCATACACTGATTTTTTCGGATCTATATCCTTATGTTGCTGGTCTACATAAGCGAGTTTCACGGTCTCGCCCACCTCAAAGGTGCCGCCATCCACACTTTCCAGTCCCATGATCATGCGGAAGAGGGTGGTTTTGCCTGCACCATTGGCACCTATCACTCCCACTATGCCGTTGGGTGGTAGCATGAAATTGAGGTCTTTAAACAGCACTTTCTCTCCGAAGGCCTTGCTCACATGCTGGGCTTCAATCACTTTGTTGCCCAGTCGCGGACCATTAGGTATAAATATCTCAAGTCGCTCTTCGCGCTCTTTCTGCTCTTGGTTGAGCATCTGCTCGTAACTGTTGAGTCGAGCTTTTCCTTTTGCCTGTCTGGCCTTTGGTGCCATGCGCACCCATTCAAGTTCCCGTTGCAGGGTTTTACGGCGTTTTGATGCGCTCTTCTCTTCCTGCTCCATTCGTTTGGCTTTCTGGTCGAGCCATGATGAGTAGTTACCCTTCCATGGAATACCCTCGCCGCGGTCCAGTTCGAGTATCCATTCGCTCACGTCGTCGAGGAAGTAGCGGTCGTGCGTAACGGCAATCACCGTACCCTCATATTGCTGCAGATGCTGTTCGAGCCAGTCTATGCTCTCGGCATCCAGATGGTTGGTAGGCTCGTCGAGCAGCAGCACATCGGGTTTCTGCAGCAGCAGTCGGCAGAGGGCCACACGTCGGCGCTCTCCTCCCGAGAGATTGGTAACGGGCAGATGGCCAGCGGGGCATCTGAGTGCATCCATGGCGCGCTCCAGTTTAGAGTCCATATTCCATGCGTCGGTAGCATCAATGATATCTTGCACTTCTGCCTGGCGCTGCATTAGTTTGTCCATCTTGTCGGCATCGCTGTAATACTCTTCCATGCCGAATTTCTGGTTTATCTCCTCATATTCGTTGAGGGCGTCATACACATGTTGCACGCCTTCCATCACATTCTCTTTAACTGTCTTAGTTTCATCGAGTGGAGGATCTTGGGGCAGATATCCCACGCTATATCCCGGGCTCCACACCACTTCGCCCTGCGATGGCTGTTCGATGCCTGCAATGATCTTCATGAGTGTAGACTTGCCTGAACCGTTAAGACCAATGATACCTATCTTGGCTCCATAGAAGAATGAGAGGTATATATTTTTCAATACCTGTTTTTGGTTTTGTGTAATGGTTTTAGAGACTCCCACCATGGAGAATATCACCTTTTTGTCGTCGACTGTTGCCATATATATTAGTATGTATTAGTATTCAAACTGCGAAATTACAACAATTATCTGACAATACAAAGAAAAGAGCAAAAAATATTATGCCCACTGTCAGGAGCTCACCCTTGCGACAATGTAATGAGCCCATCCTTGCGACAATGTTATAAGCCACCCTTGCGGCAATGTTATAAGCCCACCCTTGCGACAATGTTTCCCTTCACCTCCTATGCAATCAACAAAGGTATTAACATAATGCTAATTTAAGTTTCACAAGTGTTCACTCGTAGCTGACAAGCGTTTAAGGAGCGGGCTGAAGGCCCAGCAAGCGCATAGCCCAG
>SAMEA3663092__coassemble_276_pt1 | contig 17364 bp, 18 predicted proteins | sample SAMEA3663092__metabat2_high_PE_017 | metagenome-assembled genome bin SAMEA3663092 (sample SAMEA3663092) | pig gut metagenome | biome: pig gut; feature: pig-associated habitat; material: faeces | place: France | collected 2012 | reverse complement strand
CAATAGTAGAAAGCATAATCTCCAATACTTGTCACAGAATTAGGAATCGTGACGGAGGTGAGGCTGCTGCAACCAGAGAAAGCTTCATCTCCAATACTTGTCACAGAATAAGTTGAATTTTCAAAAGTAATAGATTCGGGAATCACTATGCTACCTGAATATTTTACTTTGCCGGACGTTACTGTGGCGTTGTTTTCAGAAATGTCATAATAAATACCATTCACCACAACAACATCTGCAGATGCCGAAATTGAGAAGAACACGCAGAGAATGAGCGTTGTCAAAAATGCAGTAAATCTTTTTTTCATAATTTCAATAATACTTTAGTTTAACTTTTCAAGACAAGCAAAAATCATCAATGACATGGCAAAGATAAGTAAAAATCAGTCGAGTTTCTCTCCGCAGTTTCGGCAATATCGGTCTTTCTCATCTACATCTTTTCCACATCGTGGACAATGGCCATCAGTTACCTTATCTTTAGTTTCATCTATGAATGATGCTGTCACTATGCCTGTGGGCACAGCTATGATTGTGTATCCTATGAGCATCACTATGGCCGAGAGGAAGCGTCCGAGCGGAGTTTCAGGGGTTATATCACCATATCCTACAGTGGTCATAGTGACGATGGCATAATAAATGGATGTACCGATGTCAGTAAACTGTGTGTTGGGTTGGTTGCCCTCCACCATATACATGAGTGTGCCGAGACAAGTAACGAGTATTATCACAAAGGTGAAATAGACCAATATCTTGTTCATACTCTTTTTCATTGAGTGCATGAGCAGATAACCCTCATTGAGGAAACTGAAGAGCCTGAACACACGGAATATTCTGATGAAACGGAATGAGCGTAGCAGGAGCATATATCTGGCATGCGGCAGGATAAAAGACAGATAGGGAGGCAGGATGGCCAGCAGGTCTATGATGCCAAAGAAACTGGTGGCGTATGCCTTACGGTTGGGCGAGCAGTAGAGTCGCGCCGCATATTCAAGCGAAAAGAAGAACGTGAGTAGAAATTCCACTACCTCAAGTGATATCTTGAAGGTGTGTGCCAAACTCTGTATGCTCTCAACGAAAGAAACGATGATGCTAACCAATATTGCTATTATAAGCACTATATCAAAAGTCTTGCCAGCAGGGGTGTCGGCCTCAAATATTATTCTATATAGGTTTTCCTTCTCAAGCCAAGTAGGTTTCTTCATAGTCGGTCTTTATTATGTTGTATGAAAAGATATTATCTGTGACAATATAAAAAAGAAAATGGCATCCTGCATATTGCGCAGAATGCCGTGATAGGAGCGGTGCGTACGGGACTCGAACCCGTGACCTCCTGCGTGACAGGCAGGCATTCTAACCAGGCTGAACTAACGCACCATATTGTATTTATTTCCATTGTCCTGCTCCTGTTTCCTTTAGAGCGATGCAAAGGTAAACAAAATATTGCGTATATGCAAATATTTTGGCACTTTTCTACAAAATAAATTGCATAATCACTGAATCCTTATATTCTTTGCCATATAGAAGCCAGTCTTTGAGTGTTGCCATCTCGTCAAAGCCGCATTTATTGAATAGTCTTAGCGACTGCTGATTATCGGTGGCAATCACGGCATACAACTGATGCAGGTTTAGCATGTGACGTGCATATCGGCACATGTCCATGAGTACTGCCTGACCATAGCCTCGACATCGATATTGGTGCATTATGACCAGCCCAACCTCGGCACGTCTGTGACGAGGATCAAAATTGGTAAGGTCGGCGATGCCTATGGCCTCACCATCCTCGTTTTCTACTATCAGCCTCACCTGCTGGTCTGTATAGATATCATTTGAAGCATGGGCAATATAGTCATGCAAGGCATATCGCGAGTATGGCACATTGGTAGCACCAACGCACCAAAGTTGATAATCATTCTCTATTTTGTAGAGCATGTCAAGATCTTCAGGTTCTAATGCTCTAAGCCTTATTATTGGTAGTGTATGACCATTCATATCGTCATGTAATATTGATTGTGTAATCATTGTTGCCTCAGCACCTCTTCAGGAGTGATGAGCACTTTGGTCTTGCTGTTGAATGTGCCTAAGGTGATATTTGGGTTTTGTATGCCCTTAATTATGTCTATTACTTCTGCGAAGGAGAAATGTGTGGTGTCTAACACAAGATAAACAGGCTGTCCATTTGATGTATCAACCCAGTTTTCGATGTCAATAGGCTCCTCATACGAGTGAAACACTGCTGTCAGTCCCTTGGCTCTTGTTATCTGTCTGCACTGCTGAAGCATGCGTTGTGCACCTACAAAGCAATATGTGGGATAAGGGCGTTTACGAACATTGAATCCCAGAGACTTACGTGTATTGTAAACTTGTGTCTTTATCAGTGCAAGGAATGCTTTGAAATAGATGGCTGTCTTGATGGGAAGAGAAAGCCAGATATTAAAATGTCCGTAATGTTTGCGGAAGAAGATGAGCATGGCCTGATAGAACACATGGATATAATGGAATGATGATTTCTGTGTGCTCTCTCCCTTGTAATGCAGGATATGTAGGGGCAGATACCAATTGTGCCATCCACCCTTGAGTAGTCGATAAGACAGGTCTATATCTTCTCCATACATAAAGAAATCTTCGTCGAGAATGCCCACATCATCGATGGCTTTGCGCCTGAGCATGCAGAAAGCACCGCTGATGATATCGATTTGTTGTGGGCTGTCCCATGACAGATAACTCATATAATATTTTGCAAAGGTGCGACTGTTAGGAAAGCGTGCGCATAGTCCGGTCATCTTATAGAAAGAGGTGATTGGGTCGGGCAGTCCACGTCTTGACTCCATGGCCACGGTACCATTGGGATTGTGCATCATAACCCCCACTCCACCCGCATCGGCATGTGAGTCCATAAAGGCGAGTGCTTCTCTGATGGTATTTTCAGCAACGAAAGTATCGGGATTGATAAGTAGCACATACTCGCTCTCGCTTTGTCTGATAGCCACATTATTGGCACGGGCGAAACCAAGATTATGGTTGCTCACCACGATGTTGACATCCCTATATCGCCGACGCAGATAGCCTACAGAGTCATCCCTCGAGTGATTGTCGACGATGTATATTTCGCTGTCTATGCCCTCGAGAGCCTTTTGAAGGCTTACCAGGCATTGCTCAACATAGAATTTGACGTTGAAGTTTACAATGATTACTGTCAGTTTCTTCATTACTCCTTGTTGGTTGTATCCGGTTCGTCTTTTTTCTCCTCCTCGGTGAGATGAGCCTCGGTGTGCTTCTCTTCAGTGTTATGCTCAGCCGATTTGTCGCCATTGTTCCAGTTGGCAAAGAGACATAGCAGTGTGATGAGTGCCATATAGAGATACGACACGTTGACTGTGAGGTAATAAAGCACTGCATTGCTGATAATGACAGGTGCGAGCATAAAGCCTCTGCGGTGCTTATTCTGCTTGAAGAGCATAAATGATGCAGGCATCACAGCAAGAGTGATGATTACCATCAGCATGCAGAGTATGAAATCGGTTGAACTATATGCCGTGAGGTATCCCATGGGCAACACTTCGGTTTCAAAGAGCACCACTATCACGGCTGTAATGGCCATGGTAAGTTGCACTGTCAGTGTGGTTATCTTGTTGCTTTTCATTTTATTTTTGTTTCTTAGTGGGTTATATATTATTCTGTTTTTATTTCAAATGCTGTGCGGTTGAGGATGGAGCGTCCCAGGGTTACCTCGTCTGTATATTCGAGTTCGTTACCCACAGACACTCCCCGTGCAATCACCGAAAGTTTCACATCTATCCCACTGAGTCTGCGAGAGATATAGAAATTGGTTGTATCTCCTTCCATAGTAGGACTAAGAGCGAATATCACCTCTTCCACATCTTCTTCTTTCACTCTCTCCACCAGTGAGTCTATCTCAATATCGCTTGGTCCGATGCCGTCCATGGGAGATATCACCCCTCCCAGCACATGATACAGTCCGTCAAACTGTTGTGTGTTTTCTATTGCCATCACGTCCTGAACATCCTCAACCACGCATACAATCTTATGGTTGCGTTTAGAATTGGAACATATCGGACAAATATCGCTATCGGATATATTATGGCACACCTTACATCTTTTGATCTCATGGCGCATCTTGGCCAAGGTGTCGGCAAAGCGGTCAACGCTCTCTGTTTCCTGTCTGAGCAGGTGGAGCACCAGTCGGAGGGCTGTCTTACGCCCTATACCAGGCAGTTTGGCAAATTCGCCCACTGCTTTTTCCAATAGTAGTGATGGATAGTCCATAATTACAATATTGTTGTTATATCTCGCTGAGTTCAAGCCATCTCATGCTCTTCTCATCCAGTTCTTCATTTAGTAGAGGTAGTCGTTTTGCCATCTCCGTAATCTTGTCTACGCTGACATCAGCACCACAGAGGAGGGTTTCTATTTCTTTCTTTTCGGATTCCAGACGTTCTATGTCTATCTCGAGTTGCGCCATCTCCATTTTTTCTTTGTATGTGAGTTTGCGCTTCACCTCATTATGATAGTCGGCCTTGGGTTTGGATATCTTCTTGGTGGTATCATCGGCTTTTGTTGCCAGTCTACTCCACTCACGGTATTGTGAATAATTTCCAGGGAAATCCTGGATTTCTCCCCCACCCTTGAATACAAGCAGATGGTCTATCACCTTATCCATGAAATATCTGTCGTGGCTGATCACGATGACGCATCCTGGAAATTCGGCCAGATATTCCTCCAGTATCTGCAGTGTTATGATGTCGAGATCGTTGGTTGGTTCGTCGAGCACGAGGAAATTAGGATTTTTCATCAATACAGTGCAGAGATAGAGTTTACGTTTCTCTCCTCCACTGAGTTTGCTCACATAGTTTTGCTGTTGCTCGTTTGTAAAGAGGAAATATCTGAGCAGTTGTGATGCCGACATGTGCTTACCCTGCCCCATGTCTATATAGTCGGCTATGTCGGTAATGATATCAATCACCTTTTTATCTGGATCAAACTGTAATCCATCTTGCGAGAAATAGCCAAACTTGATGGTATCGCCCACCACAATCCTGCCATCATCGGGAGGTAGCAGTCCAAGCAGCATCTTGATGAATGTAGACTTGCCCGTACCATTGTTGCCCACTATTCCCATCTTTTCGAAGCGTGAGAAATTATAGTAGAAATGGTCCATGATGACATGCTCCTCATCCCATGCCTTCGAGATGTACTGGCATTCAAATATCTTGCTGCCTATATACACATTGTTGGCCTTGAGTCTGAGCGTGCGCTCTTCTATGTTTTGCTTTGCAATCTTCTCCAGTTCATAAAAAGCATCTTCGCGATATTTGGCCTTATGTCCACGTGCCTGTGGCATGCGTCTCATCCATTCCAGTTCCGTGCGGTATAGGTTATTGGCCCTTGCCACCTCAGCCCTTTTGGCATCTATGCGTTCTTGTCTTTTTTCGAGATAATAAGCATAATTGCCGCGGTATGTATACATCTGCTTATCGTCGAGTTCTAATATAACTGAGCACACTCTGTCAAGAAAGAACCTGTCATGTGTGACCATGAGCAGGGTCTTGCGTCCTCTTGCCAGAAATTCCTCGAGCCATTCAATCATTTCAAGGTCCAGATGGTTTGTAGGCTCATCGAGTATGAGCATGTCGGGCTCTGTTATCAGCACGTTGGCTAATGCCACCCTTTTCTGCTGTCCTCCACTGAGTTGCCCCATCTGTTGGTTTAGGTCACCAATTTTTAGTTTGGTTAGTATCTGCTTGGCTTTTAGTATTTTCTCATCTTCGCCTTGATGGTTGAAGCAGGCGTCAATAACTGTTTCCTTTGGGTCAAAATGGTTGGTCTGCTCCAGAAATCCCACTGTAATATTGTTTCTGAATATTATCGACCCGCTGTCGGGTGAATCCTTGCCGGCAATGAGCGACAGAAGTGTTGACTTGCCCGTACCGTTTTTGGCTATCAGTCCCACTTTCTGACCTGCGGCCACACTGAAACTGATATTTTCAAACAGGGTCAGTGCACCGAATGACTTGGTGAGCATCTGCACATCGAGGAATGGTGGTTCTTTTGCCATTGTCTCTTGTATTGTGGTTTTGATTTACTGATTAAGTTCTTTTATTATTTGGTCTATATAATCAAGCAACTCGTCGCGTCCTGTTTTCTTTTCGCTCGAGGTCACAAACATAGGTGGCAGTTCCTCCCATGTCTCCATGAGTTTTGCCTTATACTTTTCGGTATTTGTCTTTCGCTGTCCTATTGAAAGTTTGTCAGCCTTTGTAAACACAATAGAAAATGGTATGCTGCTCTGCCCAAGCCAATCAATAAACTGCAGGTCTATGGGCTGTGGCTCATGGCGTATGTCAACAAGCACAAAAACATTTACTAATTGCTGGCGCTGCAGGATATAACCTTGTATCATTTGCTCCAGACGCTTGATTTCTGACTTAGAGCGTTTGGCAAAACCATATCCTGGAAGGTCAACAAGATACCACTCCTTGTTGATGATAAAATGATTGATGAGCAGTGTCTTTCCTGGTGTGGCAGATGTCTTTGCCAATTTTCTGTTGTTGCACAACATGTTTATCAAACTCGACTTGCCAACATTGGATCTACCAATAAAGGCAAACTCGGGCTTGCTATCGGATGGGCACATACTCTCGCGAGGAGCGCTAATCACAAATTCTGCTGTCTTTATGTCCATATAATAATAAGGTATATATATCGTTGTTTAATTTTATTTTGCAAAATTACGGTTTTTTGCTTGAAGGACAAAATAAATTCTCTTTTTTATTTGGCGGTTTAAACAAAATATGATAACTTTGCAGTCGTTTCAGTGAAACAACCGCGTTTCCGTCCGCGAAACGCGTCTCTCAACAATAAAACATCAATACTTTTATGTATACGAAACAGGATTTAGAATCAATGGATATACCACAGCTCATGCAAATTGCGAGCGATTTGGGTATAAAAGTTACCCCTGCCGACGATTTGGAGAATGTGGTTTATGCTATCCTCGACCGCTCAGCTGAACAATCGGCTGCCGAGGCTGCACCAAAAAGAAAACGCACGAGAATAACCAAGAAAGACACCAACAAAGTGTATACCGTGAATGGCACAGAGGGCGAAAACTTTGATGTCATGAACAATAGGGTGCAGAAACCCATAACCACTTTGGGAAAACTTTTTTCTGATGATATGCCAGCAGAACAGCAACCTTCACTTTTTTCTGACATACCTGAGGACAACGCACAAACAGACACGAGTATCACTTCAGGCATGACAGCCACTGATGCCGAAACAGAAGAAAAACCTAAGAAGAAGCGTGGACGTAAGTCAAAGGCTGAATTGGCGGCTATGGCTGCTATGGAGGCTGAAAAGTTGGCCCAGCAGAATCAATCAGAACAAGAGCAAGATAGTTATAGTGACACACAGGTTAATGATAACACAGCTGCATACATAGATAATACGGCCAATACCACTGCTGACACAGAATTGACAGATAATGGCGACCACATTGACAATGGCAGCAATATTGACAATGGCAACAACATTGATAATGAAGGCAACATTGACAATGGCAACAATCAAGCAGAAGCGGATGACAATGTCAGCGTAGGTACAAATGGAATATGGGACGGTGACCCAGGAGATGGTACCGACTTCATAACAGTGGTAGACCTGCCAATAGAAGACCAGGAGGCCATACCTTCACTCGATATCTTCGACAGACCAATGGCACAGGCCGTGCCCATGCATAGCACACCGCAACCAATTGCAAAACAGCAAAAGAAAATTTTTGATTTCGAAGGACTCATTACAGGCAACGGAGTAATTGAGATTCTCAGCGATGGATATGGATTCCTACGATCAAGCGACTACAACTATCTGTCATCCCCAGATGATATATATGTATCACCGCAGCAGGTAAAGAAATATGGCCTGAAAACCGGCGATGTGGTAGACTGCACAGTGAGACCGCCACACGAAAACGAAAAGTATTTTGCGCTCAGCACTATCAACACCATCAACGGACGACATCCATCTGAGGTTAGAGACCGTGTTGCTTTTGAACATCTTACACCTCTCTTCCCAGAAGAAAAATTCATACTCTGTGGAGATCGTGCCACCACAAACCCAAGCACACGCATCGTAGATCTCTTCTCGCCTATCGGAAAAGGTCAGCGCGCCCTAATCGTGGCACAACCCAAAACCGGTAAGACAATACTCATGAAGGATATTGCCAATGCCATTGCAGCCAATCATCCTGAAGCTTATCTCATGATGCTGCTCATAGACGAAAGACCTGAAGAGGTGACAGACATGAGCCGCACCGTAAACGCCGAGGTTATAGCATCCACTTTCGACGAACCTGCCGACAGACATGTAAAGATTGCAGGTATTGTGCTCGAAAAGGCAAAGCGCATGGTGGAATGTGGACATGATGTGGTTATCTTCCTCGACTCCATCACACGTTTGGCACGCGCATACAACACCGTAAGCCCTGCCAGCGGAAAAGTGCTGACAGGTGGTGTGGATGCAAATGCACTGCAAAAGCCTAAACGCTTCTTTGGTGCCGCACGAAACATCGAAGGAGGAGGCTCACTCACCATCATAGCCACAGCACTCATCGACACTGGCTCAAAGATGGACGAGGTGATATTCGAGGAGTTCAAAGGCACAGGCAACATGGAACTACAGCTCGACCGCTCGCTGGCAAACAAGAGAATATTCCCTGCTGTCAACCTCGTGCAGTCTTCTACACGACGAGACGATCTGCTGCTTGATCCTACTACTCTCAACCGCACATGGATACTACGCAAGTTCATATCTGACATGAACCCGATAGAGGCTATGAACACCATACGCGACAGACTCGTACAGACTCACAGCAACGAGGAATTTCTTATGTCAATGAATGGATAAGCATCATATCATATTGGCACTGGGCAGCAATCATCATGCAGATACAAATATACCCAGGGCCATCTGTATACTGGGGCGTGGAATGGTAGAAATGACCATTTCCACGCCCTTGTGCAATCCTGCTATCGGCATCAGCGCACCTGATTTCACCAATTGTATCATATCGGCATTCACAGATATGGACATAGAAGCCCTCACTCTGTTTGTCAAGGAAACAGAGAGGGAAATAGGACGTACCAGCAAGGATAAACAGCGAGGACTCATCACAATTGATATCGACATCATGCAATTCGATAAACAGAGATATCATCACGACGATTGGCAACGACCGTATATTATTGCAGGCCTGATGGAACTTTCCTTACAATAGAATACAATAGAATGCAATATAATAGAATACAATATAACAACACATACCCAAAAGCATTTACAACTATGAAAAAAATCATACTCTCAGCAGTTCTCGCCATAATAATTAACTCATATACCAATGCGGCAACGCCAGAATACGATAGATGGTTTTGCGACTCTACCCTGCGCATCGACTATACCTTTGCTGGCAATACAAATCATCAGAGCATATATGTAGACCAGCGTGCCATAATGCCCGGATGGTATGGCAGAAAGCATAATCTTGACCTCCTACCCGTAAAGGGAGACGGACAGATTACCGTGTGCGACTCGGCCACTCATACCGTAATCTACAGACACTCGTTTAGCACTCTATATCAGGAATGGATAGATACCGATGAGGCAAAACATACATCTCGCTCGTTTGAGAATGTGTTTCTTGTGCCATTCCCAAAACAAACCATAGAGGTTACTGTCTGCCTCAATAGCAAGCATGGAGATACAACGGCTGTGCTTACTCATTATATAAACCCAAAGGATATACTCATCCGACGAAAAGGTTTCAACCGTATTACAGAACATGAGATTATTGCCAAAGCAGGTGTTGGAGTTAGTAATCCTATAAACATCGTTTTTGTGGCTGAGGGATATAAGGCAGAAGAGATGGACTCGTTTATCAATGACTGCCGCATAGCCACAGAGAGCATTATGGCACACCAACCATTCTATGACCTTAAACACAGATTTGAAGTTATAGCAGTGAAAAGCGCCTCTGAAGATTCGGGCACAAGCACTCCACGTTTAAATGACTGGCGCTCAACTGCTCTTGGGTCTCAATTCTCCACATTCTATTCCGACCGCTACCTTACAACACTCAACATTAAGAGGTTGCACGATGTGCTGGCTGGCATACCTTACGAACATATAATCATTCTTGTAAACACAAACGAATATGGGGGTGGAGGCATTTATAACTCATACAACCTCAGTTACACAAAAGGACAATGGTTTAAACCAGTGGTAGTGCATGAGTTCGGCCATAGTTTTGCTGGTCTTGCCGACGAATACGAATATGGATATGGCGACCCGCTTTATTTCGCTGACCATGAACCATGGGAGCAAAACATCACCACACGCTGTGATTTTAACTCAAAATGGAAGGATCTCTACGACAGTAAGCTTGCCGGACTTCATGAAGGTGCTGGTTATCAACCAAAGGGTGTATGGCGCTCGGCACCAGACTGCCGCATGCGTACCAATTACAATCCCGACTTCTGCATAGTATGTCGCAGGGCCATTGAGCGCATCATCAACTTCTACTCTGAATAATAAGATACTTACATATCTCTGAGTAATACCGAACGAAGATTATCAAGATAGTCGTGACGCATCTTGATGAGTTTCATCATAACCTCTGCATCCAGATTGTCTAAAGATAGGTTGAGCATCCATTTGCCTGAAGACTCAAGACGGTCTAAAGCCACGCCAACAGACAGTTTGTCAGTGCTCATGGCAGGAATAAAACGTGAGGTATCACCCTTCTCATCAGGTGTTGTTTCAATAATCAGCCCTGCCTCGGAAAGTCGGTATAGAAGGTCGTTGACCACTCGAATGGGTATGCCTGTATCGGTGGTTATACTACTTACTTCCGTGGCGCCCTTGCCATGATCAAAATGGCGGCATATACGAGCAAGGATGATGAGAGATAGCATCATGCGATAGCGCAAACTTATATCATCTGTAGAGGCATTGTAATCGTAATGGTCGAGGTATTGGCTTGTATAACAGAGTTCTGCTCCAAAGAGACAGATAATCCATGAAATCTGGATCCACAGCATAAACATAGGCAATGCTGCGAAAGAACCATATATGGCATTATAACTGGACACCCAGATCTGCGAATGGATATAAACAAGTTGCAACCACTGCATGGCAACACCCGCCAGTATGCCTGGTGCAATAACATTGCGGAACCTTACATGGGTGTTTGGCATAAACATATAGAAAGCCATAAATAGCAGCGACATAAGTACGTATGGGCTCATGCCTACCAGAAAACGAAGCAACGGCGAGATGAGTTCCATGTCGGCCATGGAATCAACAAATGTGGCCACAAAGATGGAGAGACCCGATGTAAACACTATGAAGATGGGCAGGGCAAAAAGCATAGCCATATAGTCGGTAAATGTGCGGAATAGACTTCGTGGCTTCTTAACCTGCCATATATTGTTGAATGCCAGTTCAATATTGTTTACAAGCATGAGCACAGTATAGAGCATGAAGATAAGACCGACACCGAGAAAGACTCCACTGCGGGTATGAACGAGATAACTGTTTACAAATCCCACTATAACGTCAGCTACTTGTGGTTGCGACTGCAATGTATCCTTAAACCATACTTCAATATATTTATTGTATCCAAAACCTCGGGCAATAGCAAACACCACAGCCATGATAGGCACAATGGCAAGAAGGGTGGAATAAGTGAGAGCCGCTGCTTGATTGACCACTCTCTTTGCTGTAAAGAATTTGACCGCAAGCACCAACACCCTCACAATCTTTTCCTTTAAAAAGAGCGTGGCACAAGAAAATATCTCATTCATCTGTAGTAGTATTTATTGATTAAAAAAAGAAAGCAGAGGTTCTATAAGCCGGGTCCTGTATCTGAATGCCTTTGCATTCAGACGTCTGTCATTTATCTACGCTGAATGTCACCAAACAACTCTAGCGTTCTACCCTCCGACGACATCATAATTGATTCAGGCGGGCAACCTTCTGACGCCGGTATACATGAACTTGCAGCTCCCGAGGAGCACAGCCAGCAGGTCACCCTGCCTCTGGTGGTCTCTTACACCGCCTTCTCACCCTTACCATACACGAAGCATGGCGGTTATTTTCTTCTGCTCTACTCTACTGTTGCCAATAGCTTGCATATTAACAAGCGGGACGCCCTGCGCTGCCCGGACTTTCCTCCCGCACCGTATGGGTGCCAGCGACAGACCGAACCACTGCTTTCCAATTGCAAAGGTACGCATTTCTTTTGATACCACACTATCTTTGATAGATTTTTTTGTTTCATCGGCATTAATAACATCAAGCATACAACAAATTAACATCTTGCGTTAACACTTATAAAATTGTCGTTTTAACATTTTAAACCTTCGATGAAATAGCGCAAACAGCAGTTAAGAGTATTTGACCAATTGTTAAATTGCAACAAATAATACGGGAAAATTATCAGAAATAGAAATTTTGAAATTAAATTTGCAGCCGAAAAAGAAAATTATAACAATTACAACAAATACGTTAATCATGAAAAGAATCATTAATGTTTTGCTTTCGGCATCATGCTTGGTTGCCATAGCATTTTCAATTACTGCTTTCTGCAAGGCAGAAGCTGCACCTGCAGTGGTTGGACAACCTGTAGATCTAACCTATGCCGCAGAAAAAGCGCTGCCATCAGTTGTTCATATCAAATATGTTCAAAACAGCAAGATTAGAACTGTTGACGTGCAAAGCGATCCCTTCAGTGATTTCTTCGCAGACCCATTCGGAGGTTTCTTCGGCAGAGGAAATGGCGGCACTCAGAAAAGACAGATACAAACTCCCAAAAAGGTTGCCACTGGTTCGGGTGTGATTATCTCAGTAGACGGATACATTGTAACAAACAATCATGTGGTGGACGGTGCCGACGAACTCATCGTTACACTCAACGACAATACTGAATATTCGGCACGCATCATTGGTACTGACAAGACTACCGACCTGGCACTCATAAAGATAGACGGCAAAAACTTGCCTGCCATCACCATAATCAACAGCGACGACATCAAAGTAGGTGAATGGGTGCTGGCTGTGGGAAACCCTCTCGGACTCAACAACACGGTAACGGCAGGCATCGTGAGCGCAAAAGCACGCTCATTGGGTGCCAACGGTGTGGAATCGTTTATACAGACTGATGCCGCCATCAACAGTGGAAATTCTGGCGGTGCACTCGTAAACACACGTGGCGAACTGGTGGGCATCAATGCCATGCTATACTCGCAAACTGGCAGTTACAGTGGATATGGGTTTGCCATTCCTACCACCATCATGAACAAGGTTGTGGACGACCTAAAGAAATATGGTGTGGTGCAGAGGGCTATGCTCGGTGTTACCGGTGGTAACGTTAAGGATTATGTGGATGCACAGAAGGAAAACGGCAAGGAGGTTGATCTTGGTACCATGGAAGGTGTTTATATTGACAAAGTAGCAGAAGACTGCGCTGCTGCTGATGCTGGACTGGAAAAGGGTGATGTGATTATTTCTGCCGACGGACAAAAGGTGACAAGAATGGCCGAACTGCAGGAAATAATTGCCAAGAAACGACCAGGCGACAAGATAAACCTTACATATTTGAGAAACAAGAAAAAGCATAATGTAAGCGTAACACTCAAGAACGAGCAGGGCAACGTAAGCGTGGTGAAGAATGCAGACCTCGACGTGCTCGGCGCAGTGTTCCGTGAAGTAACCGATGCACAGAAGAGTCAACTAAACATCAAATATGGTGTAGAGGTTGTGAAAGTGAACAACGGAAAACTCAAGGATGCTGGCATGGGCAAAGGATATATTATCACCCATGTAAACGATACAAGCATCAAGACCCTCGATGACCTGGCAGAGATAGTAAAGAGCGCATCTACAAGCAAAGATCCTGTGCTATACATAAAGGGCATATATCCAACAGGCAGAAAAACATACTATGCCGTGCCACTGTCTGAATAATGCACATTAATTAAATGTACGATATAATCAACGGAATAGAGGAGCAAAGAGGTACCTGCCATCGGCTCCTCTATTTCTTTTGCAGTAAAATAACAGGCATAATGACAATAAACAATGTTTTTCTTGTTATTTTTCTAAAATTAATTTGGTGGTCTCGAAAATAATCCATAACTTTGCAAATCAACATAAGAAACCTAAGAACAATGAGACAACTAAAAATCATACAGTCAATAACCAACAGAGAGAGCGCAGCCCTCGACAAGTACCTCCAGGAAATTGGAAGGGAAGAGATGGTTACTATTGAAGAAGAAGTGGAATTAGCGCAACGCATACGCAAGGGTGACAGGAAAGCCCTTGAGCGACTCACCAAGGCTAATTTACGTTTTGTTGTCTCAGTGGCCAAACAATATCAAAACCAGGGGCTCAGTCTGCCCGACCTCATAAATGAAGGTAATCTGGGACTTATAAAGGCGGCAGAGAAATTTGACGAAACACGCGGTTTCAAGTTCATATCTTATGCCGTTTGGTGGATAAGACAGAGTATACTCCAGGCACTTGCAGAGCAGAGCAGAATGGTTAGACTGCCACTCAACCAGGTGGGTTCGATGAATAAAATAAGCCGCATATTGAGCAAGTTTGAACAGGAAAACGAACGACGTCCAAGCATTGAAGAAATCTCGGAAAAGATCAATCTGCCCGAAGACAAAATCGACGATGTGCTCAAAGTTAATGGTAGGCATATCTCTGTAGATGCCCCATTCTCTGAGAGTGACGATAGTAACCTGCTTGACGTGATGGTCAATGACAATTCTCCCATGGCTGACAAGGAACTGGTGATGGAATCTCTTAGGGCTGAAATAAAAACAGCACTGCAAAGCCTGACCGAAAGGGAGAAGAATATCATCGAGGCTTTCTTCGGTATAGACCAACCCGAAATGACATTAGAGGAGATTGGTACCAAATATGGTCTCACAAGGGAGAGAGTGAGACAGATAAAAGAAAAAGCCATAAGAAGACTTAGGTCGGCAACAAAGAATAAAGTACTCAAACAGTATTTAGGATAAGAAACAGACATAACAATAAAATGAAAACTTTCAAATATATGGGCGTAGCGGCAGCCATTGCCGCACTCTTTGCCACAACGGTGATTTCAGCCAAACGTACAGCTGTAGACAAGGTTTACATGTTTGGGTTCGCTGCTTCTTTCAACGACTCAACGGTATATTTCACAAATGTGCAGACTGTAGACAGTGCTTGGATGGACACAAAAACAAAATTCCTGCTCGGCAGAGACAACTACTCATACCAACTGCGCAACTATCTCGCTGATAGCCTAAACGAGAAAAATCGCACATGCATAGTAATGTTCAACTGCAAAAAGGAAAAACTCGAGAAGAAATATCTCAAACTCAAAAGACTATACACCACCAAAGCCAACAATAAGTTTAAAGTCAACTATCTCAATGAAGATGATTTCAAGTTTGAAACCATTGACATGAGCGAACCAGTGATAGAGGTAGTGGCAGACACTACTGCCAATGTAGACAAAAAGGCTGAGAAAGTTGCAAAGAAGGCTGAAAAGAAAGCTAAGAAGAAGGCAGAAAAGAATGCTAAGAAGAAGACTAAGAAGGCTGACAAAGAGTGATGACAAATAATTATATAGTGGCGCAACTGGCTTTCAATATCTCATGCCCGGATGACATGGATATCGGTATGCTTTTGCCATCACTTGACAATTTCAAGGCTGAAAAAATTGATGAACCTATTTTTTCACTTGTCATAGACAACTCGCTTTCTCCCTCTAAGCATCGCCAACTCATGAAGGATTCTGATACGGGAAACGGAGTAATTAGCGTGTATATCACCGACAACGGCGACAGGGAGTTTATAATCAAGGATATAGGCGGGCGCCACTGCTGTCTGCTGCAAACTAATGAAGATTATTCAAAATGTCGTTGTGCCCTGAATGGCACCAAGGGGATGATTAGTTTCGGACTCAATGATGCTATCATGATAGCGTATGCCTTTGCCGCATGCCGACATTCTGCACTACTCATTCATGCCTCTTGTGTTTGCAAAGACGGATGGGCTTATCCATTCATAGCTGAAAGCGGTACGGGAAAGAGTACCCATAGCGCAAAATGGATGAATGCCATAGAGGATGTGCAACTGCTCAATGACGACAACCCAGTGCTGAGAGTAATAGACGGAATTGCTTATGTATTCGGTTCGCCATGGAGCGGAAAAACTCCTTGCTACCGCAACAAACAATGTCAGCTGGGAGCACTGGTGCACATAAAACGAGACAACACCAACCATTGCGAACCAATGAGACCATACATAGCCTTTGCCAACATGCTTTCATCTTGTTCGTCGATGACTTGGGACAAAAATATTCATAATAGCGTGTGTGATACCATATCAGTAATTCTGCAATCCACACGAATGTACACCATGCATTGTCTGCCAGATGATCAGGCTGCCCTAATATGCTTTGATACGGTAGGTAGGAATAAAGAATAATTGTTTATATGACCCACAAACAATACTGTTCATGGATGCAATAGAGATAAAAGTGCCCAACGCCATATTCTTGCCAAAGGTTATCGACTACCTTAAGGATGGCCACACCGTAACACTGCCTCTCAACGGATACAGCATGCGACCCTTTCTTGAAAACGGTAGAGACAAGGCTCTTCTCTCGTATGCAGCCGACAAAGACAAACTGAAGGTGGGCGACCCTGTATTGGCAGAGGTGAGAGAAGGGTTCTTTGTTCTCCACAGGATTGTGGCTATGAATGGTAACGAAGTGACATTACTCGGCGATGGCAACCTCACTCCTGAGCACTGCCACAGGGATGACGTAAGGGCTACGGTGATAGGGTTCTATCGGAAAGGGCGACAAACCCTCGACAGAACCGACGGTCGCAAATGGAGATGGTATTCATGGTGGTGGATGCTACTTAGACCCATTCGTAGATACCTTCTCTTCATCTATCGACATTTATTTGTATAATCAATATTTACAAAACGATCAATAATCAACTTAAATAACAGATATGAAAAAGAAACCTGGAATAAACATGCGCAATATATGTGGCGAGAATATCATCGTTGCGGAAGGAAATGTAAACATTGATTTCACCAATATACTCTCACTCAATGAGTCGGCCGCTTATCTTTGGCAACGCATTGGCGATGAGCACTTCGACATCGACACACTCACACAATGGCTCATGGAAGAGTATGAGGTAGATATAGATACCGCTCGCCAAGACGTAATCGCCATGGTAGACAAATGGTTGGAACTAAATATTATTGAATAGG
>SAMEA3663092__coassemble_261_pt1 | contig 18102 bp, 15 predicted proteins | sample SAMEA3663092__metabat2_high_PE_017 | metagenome-assembled genome bin SAMEA3663092 (sample SAMEA3663092) | pig gut metagenome | biome: pig gut; feature: pig-associated habitat; material: faeces | place: France | collected 2012 | reverse complement strand
AGCTATGGCGAAGATTACGCTCTCGGACTGATCTTCTCAAGACGATACCGAATAGGCAGAATTTATGACGAACTTTATCTTTGCCGCAGATGGGGAGGAAACAGCGATGCCGCTCTGAGCATTGACAAAATTAATGCTAACAACTTGTATAAAGACCGACTACGATCGCTCGAGGTGACAGCAAGACAACAGATGCTCAAAGGAAAGCACGACATTATGACTGATAGTTCGCTATGGAGATTCTTTAATAGGCAGATGGAGACATGGGAGGAGACGAGAAAAAGATATAGACAACTGCAAAATGTGGAGACACGCGAACTGGCCAACGACTCTTTCAACCTGACAGTGCAGCACAACCCCGCAAGGATTGTGTCTACAGGGGCTAGCATCGACAAAAAAAGTATTGCTCACAGACCATGCTTCCTGTGCGCAGCAAACAGACCGCCAGAACAGTCGAAACTGATAGTAGACAAAAATTTTGAACTGCTCGTAAACCCCTTCCCTATCCTGCCCGAGCATTTCACTATTGCTGCCAGACAGCATATACCTCAACTCATACACGATTGCTATGGCGAAATACATAAACTGCTCGATATTTATCCCGAACTGACGGTGTTTTACAATGGACCAAAAAGTGGAGCATCGGCACCCGACCATAAACACCTGCAGGCTGGAACCAGCGGGGTGGTGCCGCTGCAGACGTGCTGGCAGAGACTGAGCCGCTCGCTCACTGAGGTGACCACAATCAACGACGAAGAGGGTATATGGCGAATGACTGATTATCCATGCCCAGCATACGTAATCAAAAGTACTAACGCCGACAATGACCAACGGCTCTTTGATATGCTTTATCATGCCATGCCTACACAAAAAGGCGATAGCGAACCTATGATGAACATCATGGCTTGGAGAAATGGTAAAGAGTGGATAGCGGTGGTGATACCAAGAAGCAAACACCGACCGGATTGCTATTACAACAATGACAATAGCAGGTTTACGGTGAGCCCTGGTGCTCTCGACATGGCTGGACTCATCATCATGCCTCATGCCGACGAATTCAATAGAATAACAGCCGAAATAGCTCTTGACATTATTAAAGAGGTGGGAATAAAAGAACATGACGCAGCAAAAATTGAAGAGAAAATAAAACGAAAGGTATCAACGGCTGTAAAAACTGCTGCACACAATTATCAGGAACCTGAAGTGACCGTGGGTATAGTGAGCGGACAGAGCATCTGCTTTGTGCTCAATGCTCCTTATACCGCAAAAGGTGAAACCATCACGGGAGAGCAGACAGTGGAATTCTCTGAAGGTGGCATCCTATGGCGTGGACGACAATACCAACAACTCACCTTCACACCTCAATGCGACGATGCTAACTTCTCGCTCTTGGATGTGACCATAGGAATAAACTTCCACTGGGAACGCAGACAAACTCAGGTGTTTAACGGTAGCTTGATGCTCGTGGTGGAGTCTGATAAAATTCATGCCATAAACCAACTGCCAGTGGAACGCTATCTGGCAAGCGTGATAAGTAGCGAAATGAACGCATCGTCAAGCATCGAACTGCTAAAAGCTCATGCCGTGATCTCAAGAAGCTGGCTGCTGGCTCAAATGGAGAAAAGACAAATGCTTACTAACGGAGCTAATAATAACTTCTTCTCGTTTATAAAAAAAGATGACGAGATTATTAGATGGTATGACCGAGAAGATCATACTCTCTTCGACGTCTGCGCCGATGACCACTGCCAAAGATATCAGGGCATCACCAATGCATGCTTGCCACAGGTGGTGGAAGCGATCAGACAAACCCGCGGACAGATACTGACTTTTAATAACGAAATATGCGACGCCAGATTCAGTAAATGCTGCGGGGGCATATCGGAAGAATTCCAATACTGCTGGGAAGATACACCAAAACCTTACCTCACAGCCATCAGCGACAACAATTACACAGAACATAATGATGGTAACGCTGAACATAATGACGGCAGAAGCATACAGATGCCTGACCTGACCATAGAGGCAAACGCTCAACAATGGATTAGATCTTCTCCAAAGGCTTTCTGCAATACCTCCGACAAGAATATTATGGCACAGGTGCTCAACGACTATGACCGCGAAACTCCTGACTTCTACAGATGGAAAATGGAATATTCGCAGGAGCAAATGGCTGCTCTCATAGCAGACAAAATGAAAGACGACTTCGGAAATATCATAGACCTCATACCCCTGGAGAGAGGAAAAAGTGGACGTATTTGCCGATTGCAAATAGTGGGCACAAAGAAAACTATGACCATAGGAAAGGAACTGGAAATAAGACGTGTGCTCAGCGATACTCACCTCTATAGTAGCGCTTTTGTGGTGGACAAAATGGAGACCGACTCAGAGGGCATCCCTGCTCGATTCATACTGACTGGGGCTGGATGGGGACATGGAGTGGGCCTATGCCAAATTGGAGCCGCTGTGATGGGGCAACAGGGATATAAGTATGACGAAATTCTGCTGCACTACTATAACGGGGCGGAAATAAAGGAGATCTATAAGTAAACAGAATGGTATGAAAAAATCAAATCCTTGGGGATGGGTGCCATCCCTCTATTTCGCCGAGGGACTGCCTTATGTGGTGGTGATGACAGTTTCGCTGGTGCTATATAAGCAACTCAAACTGAGCAACGCTGAAATTACATTCTATACCAGTTGGCTCTATCTGCCATGGGTGATAAAACCGCTGTGGAGCCCATTTATTGACCTGATGAAAACTAAACGATGGTGGGTGACAGCTATGCAACTGCTCATAGGGGCCGCTTTCGGAGGAGTGGCCTTCACATTGCAAACAGAACTCTGGCTGCAGGGAACTCTCTGCTGCTTCTGGCTCATGGCTTTCGCAAGCGCTACTCACGATATCGCTGCAGACGGATTCTATATGCTCGGACTGAGCAACCATCATCAGGCTGTGTTTGTGGGCATCAGAAGCACATTCTACAGACTGGCCACGATATTCGGACAGGGACTGCTCGTGATGGCTGCCGGAAACTTGCAGGTGATATTCAGAAATAGTGGTATTAAATATTCATGGAGCCTGATGTTTTATGGAGTCACAGGATTGTTTATCGCACTGTGGCTATGGCACCAGTATATATTGCCAAAACCCTCTGAAGACTCAGAAAAGAAAAATCATGGCGCTAAGGATATAGTAAAGGGGATAAAGGTGATGATGACTACTTTCTTTACTAAAATGCCTTTCAAACAGATGATGGCTGCCATCCTCTTTATGCTGCTATATAGAATGCCGGAAGGGCTGCTGGCTAAAGTGTCTACTCTCTTTCTCATTGATAAACAATATGCAGGAGGACTGGGACTGTCGCCACAGGAATACGGATTCGTGCAGGGCACCGTGGGTGTGGTGGGACTAACACTCGGAGGTATCATCGGAGGTCTGGCCATTGGGCGAGACGGACTGAAACGCTGGCTGTGGCCCATGGTGTGCGCCATTACTCTGCCTGATGTGGTGTATGTATACATGAGTTATGCACAAGACGTGAGCTTTGCCATGATTAATATTTGTGTGTTTATAGAGCAGTTCGGATATGGATTCGGATTCACTGCTTATATGCTATATCTCATCTATTATAGTCAGGGGGATTATAAAACAAGCCATTATGCTCTGTGCACAGCTCTCATGGCTCTGTCGATGATGATACCTGGACTCTTTGCAGGGGCACTGCAGGAATGGGTGGGATACAGGGCTTTCTTCATCATCGTAATGGTGGCATGCCTCTTGACTTTCTTCGTGGCGGCAAAACTGAATATTGACCCAAACTTCGGCAGAAAAAACCTAACAGAGACTGACAAAGAATAATTGCTCATAGACACGAAAATTATTGTTCATAGACTTGAAAATTATTGCTCATAAGCATGAAAAAGCAAAGGGATCCTAGTTTCACAACTGGGACCCCTTTTATTATACTTCTAGATGATAGTATTAATAATGGAAAAGAATTAAATTACATTTTTCGGTACAAAGGTATAAAAAAAAAACTATAAACACCAAATAATATGCCTAAAATAATTAATTATAAACATATTTTATGGCAATTATGTATAAATATTACTCAAAATGACAATAAAGGGACGGTTTTTTGCACTCATGAGCTCTCATATACCAAAAAGATGACCAAAGAGTGGGATTTTCTCCAATTTATTTATTACCTTTGCAGAAAATATTGCAAGAATGGAAGAAAACGGCAAGATATTATTGCTCGGAATGGACATGGATGAACTCAGACAATTGGCTGTTGACCTGGGCATGCCTAAGTTCACCGGCGGACAGATAGCAAAATGGCTGTATGATCGCAGGGTGACAGACATCACATACATGACCGATATATCACTAAAAAACAGAACCATATTGCAGAAACATTGCAACATAGGGGCAATGAAACCTATAGAATGTATGGTTTCAAAAGACGGGACAAAGAAATATCTCTTCCCTACTCATAACGGAAAATTCATAGAAACCGTTTATATTCCTGACAGAGAGAGAGCAACTCTATGCGTCTCTTCACAGGTGGGATGCAAAATGAATTGCCTATTCTGCCAAACAGGAAAACAGGGGTTTGAAGGAAACCTGACAGTAGCGGATATACTAAACCAGGTTTACTCTCTCCCCGAGGCCGACACTCTGACAAATATTGTCTTTATGGGACAGGGAGAACCCATGGACAACCTCGACAACGTGATGAAAGCTACGAAAATTCTAACAGCTGACTATGGATGGGCATGGAGCCCAAAAAGAATAACAGTCAGCAGCGTGGGAATAAAAAATAAACTCAAAAGATTTCTCGACGAAAGCGAATGCCATATTGCCATCAGCATGCACTCGCCTATACACGAGCAGAGAATGCAACTGATGCCTGCAGAAAAGCAGATGACAATAGCTGAGGTGGTGGATCTGTTAAAACAATATGACTTCACACACCAACGCAGGGCTTCATTTGAATATATCGTCTTTGATGGTGTCAACGACTCGATAAATCATGCAAAAGAAATAGTGAGAATGGTGGAAGGACTCGAATGCAGAGTTAACCTCATACGCTTTCATGCTATTCCAGATGTAAACCTCTATGGGGCATCCGACTACAAAATGGAGACACTGAGAGATTACTTAACCAAACATGGGGTGTTTACAACCATCAGAGCAAGCAGAGGACAGGACATCATGGCGGCATGCGGACTGCTCAGCACTGCAGCAAAACAGCATGAACTGCAATAGCTGACACTTACTAATCTGACTCCGCATGAATGGCGCATCCTGACACATTTATTTCACAACCTATATATATAATAAGGTGTAGACATGAGAATTTTATGATGTAGACAACTAACAATATCTATCAAAACATAATATAAAACTGAACACTATATGAACAACAAAAAAATAAGGGTGGCCATAACACATGGCGACACCAATGGCATAGGATATGAGGTGATACTCAAAACATTCTCAGATCCTGCCATGCTCGAGATATGCACTCCCATCATCTACGGATCACCAAAAGTGGCTGCCTATCACAGAAAAATGCTCGAACTGACTACTTCTTTCAGCATCATCGATAGGGCTGAAGACGCTCAAGAGGATAGGGTAAACTTGATAGCGGTGATTGGAGAAGAAACTAAGGTGGACATCGGACAATCATCCAAAGAGGCGGGAGAGGCTGCTCTGAAAGCACTCGATAGAGCCATGACAGATTTCAGATCTGATCTCTACGACGTGCTCGTTACTGCACCTATCAACAAAGATAATATTCAGAGCGACCTCTTTCATTTCAAAGGGCATACCGAATATATCGAAAACAGCGTGGGGGATGGTAACAAATCGCTCATGATACTGCTCAACGAAAGATTGAGAGTGGCTCTGGTCACTACTCATCTGCCAATCAAAGATATTGCAGAGGCTATCACTGAAGAGGCCATCATTTCTAAAGCTACCATCTTCCATAAAAGCCTCAAAAGAGATTTCCGCATTTCAAACCCAAGGCTCGCCATACTGGCTCTCAACCCACATGCCGGCGACAATGGCGTGATAGGAAACGAAGAGAAAGATATTATCATTCCAGCAATAAACAAACTCGAGGAGAATGGCATACAGGCCTTCGGACCATACGCTGCCGACGGATTTTTTGCTTCCGAAGCATACAGAGCCTTCGACGGAGTGCTCGCCATGTATCACGACCAGGGACTGGCACCATTCAAAACCATAGCATGCGACGACGGAGTAAACTACACCGCGGGACTGCCAATAGTACGCACTTCTCCTGACCATGGAACAGCATACGACATCGCTGGAAAAGGTATAGCAAGCGAAAACTCGTTTAGACAGGCCATTTACACTGCTATCGACATATTCAGAAATAGAGCAGAATATGACGAACCGATGGAAAACCCACTGCCAAAAATCTATCACGAGAAACGAGACGAAAGCGAAAAAGTACGCTTTGCTATTCCTAAACCCAAAGACCAGTTTAAAAGACAGGACAAAAAGAAAATAGAAGAATAACAAATAGACAAAGAGAAGAATAACAAATAGACAAAGAGAAGAGTAACAAGACATGAATGACTAACAAAAGATGAAAAAGAAATACCAGAATGCATTCTTTATGTTTGGCATTGCGGTGCTCATCATCATGGTCACCCAACTCGACTTTAAGGAGGTTTACGAGGGACTGCAGAGAGCCGGATATTGGTTCTTCGCAGTCATAGCATTATGGTTCTTCCTCTATATTCTCAACACCGCATCGTGGTATACCATCATACACCACTCGCAGAAAACAGGCGAGAAAAGAGATAAACAGGTGGAATTCTGGTGGCTGTATAAAATTACAGTGAGCGGATTTGCACTCAACTATGCCACTCCAGGAGGACTCATGGGAGGTGAGCCATACCGCATCATGTCGCTATCGCCGAAAATTGGCACCGAAAGGGCTTCATCGTCGGTAATTCTTTATGCCATGACACACATATTCTCGCATTTCTGGTTTTGGCTGTTATCGGCAATGCTATATGTGGCAATAGAGAATGTTACCATTCCTATGCTTTGCTTCATAATAGCACTCACGGCATTCTGCTCGCTGGCTATATGGTTCTTTATCAAGGGATACAAGAGGGGGATAACAGTCAACTGCATGCAGGTGCTCAGCAGATTTCCGATGATCAAAAAATGGGCAAGCCCTTTCTTTGAAAAACACAGCGAGCAACTCAAAAATATTGATAGGCAAATAGCTATTCTGCACAACCAAAACAGAAAGGCTTTCGTCATTGCTGTATTGCTCGAACTAATGTGCAGAATAATATCGGCACTGGAAATTTATTTCATCTTGCTCGTACTCTCACCAAAGGCCAACTATTTAGAGAGCATTCTCATACTCGCTTTCACTTCACTCATCGCAAACATGCTCTTCTTCCTGCCACTGCAATTGGGAGGACGAGAGGGGGGATTCCTCATGTCGGCAAAAGGACTGGCTCTCACTGCTAATGCTGGCATCTTCGTGGCTCTGATAGTAAGACTGAGAGAACTGATATGGACAGCCATAGGACTGATGCTAATCAAACTTGACCGCAAAAAGGAAAATTAACGGCAGAAATGAACATATTACCAAAAATTATGCTTATATTTGCACGGAAATGAAAGGAGATGAACTACAATCCATAAAACAACGATACAATATCGTGGGGAATTGCGATATGCTGAATCGTGTGCTTGATGTCGCTCTGCAAGTGGCACCAACAGACCTCAGCGTGCTCATCATTGGCGAAAGCGGCGTAGGAAAAGAAATTATACCAAGAGTAATTCATGATAACTCTCCTCGAAAAAGAGAGAAATATTTCGCTATCAACTGCGGAAGCATTCCTGAAGGAACTATAGACAGCGAACTCTTCGGACATGTTAAAGGGTCGTTTACTGGTGCTATCAGCGATAGTCCAGGCTATTTCGGCGTGGCAAACAAGGGTACTCTCTTTCTCGATGAGGTGGGAGAACTGCCCTTGGCTACCCAGGCGAGACTATTGCGTGTGCTCGAAACTGGTGAGTATATACCCGTAGGAGCCACAGAGGTGAAAAAAACAGACGTGCGCATAGTGGCCGCAACAAATGTAAACATTCAAAGAGCCATAAGCGAAGGACGATTTAGAGAAGACCTATACTATCGACTCAACTCCATACCCATACAAATGCCTCCGCTCAGAGACAGAGGAGAGGATATCATTCTGCTCTTCAGACTCTTTGCCATGCAGATGGCAGAGAAATACAAAATGGAACGCATCGTGCTCACCGACGACGCTAAACGACTGCTGCTCAAATATAAATGGCCAGGAAACGTGAGACAACTCAAGAACATCACCGAGCAAATCTCCATATTGTGCAGAGAAAGACAGATAACGGCACAGATCCTATCGCAGTTTATACCTGAAGACCAGGAGTCTACACAACTGGCTACCATTAAACCGCTCTCAACCACAGACCATAGTTTTGAGAATGAGAGAGAGATATTATACAAGATATTGTTTGAACTCAGATCAAATGTAAACGAACTGCGTAATGAGGTGGGCATGCTCAAAAAACAATTGCAGACAGGGGTGACTACAACTGCCGAAAACAAAAGCCTATATATACCCACCACAAACCAAAACACTGATATCAACGAAGCAGAAGAGGCAGAGGCAGAAGAATATGTGGAACCGCAAAAAGAGCACTATACAGATACAAACATATCCACAGACTCGCTAAACCTCAACGAGATAGGTAAACAGATGCTCATAAAGGCACTGGAGCGCAATGGGGGCAACAGAAGAAAGGCTGCTGAAGAACTGGGCATCTCAGACCGAACACTTTACCGCAGGCTTAGACAGTTTGGACTGGAATAATTTCATGCTCACAAGTATTTATTATACGCAATAATGATGAACTCTTATATGAAATATATATCTGCCACGATGCTCTTGCTGACCATGATGCTCATGTCATGCTCTGTACAGTATAAATTCAACGGAGCAAGCATTGACTACAGCAAAACAAAAACAATACAAATAAACGATTTCCCCATACGTTCCAACTATGTTTGGGGACCTATGGCAAGCATCTTCAATAACCAACTCAAAGATGTGTTTGCCAACCATACAAAACTCATACAGGTGAAAAGAGACGGAGACCTAAAAATTGAGGGAGAAATAACACGATATGACCAACGTAACAAGTCGGTATCAAGCGAAGGCTATTCGGCACAAACAGAACTGTCGATGACTGTAAACGTGAGGTTTACTAACAATGCTAATCATACCGAAGACTTCGAAAGGCAGTTCACTGCCACCTCTACTTACGAAACTACACAGTCGCTCAATTCAGTGCAGGAAGAACTCGTGACTCAAATGGTAAAAGAGATTACTGACCAAATCTTCAATGCAACTGTAGCTAACTGGTAAACAAACCTTATGGATATAAGCACGCTGATAAGACACCCAGAACACCTCGACAAGGATACTTTGTATGAGCTGAGATCAATAATTGCCCTCTACCCGTATTTCCAGACGGCAAGACTGCTCATGCTACAAAACCTGTATCTGCTGCACGACCCATCTTTCGACGATGAGTTGAGAAGAGCGGCTGTCTATATCACAGACAGAGAAGTGCTGTTCAAAATGATTGAAGCTGTGCACTACCAACTGAGAAAACCAGCAGCGCCATCTAAGGCAACGGATAATAACAACGGAAGCAGAACATTATCACTGATTGACAATTTCCTCGGAACTATACCACAAGAGGAACAAACTGCTGACAGAAAACAACGAAAACCAACACCAGCAGATGCCGCAGTAGACTATGTGGCTTACCTGCTCGAGAGTGAGTCGTATGCGGAAGAAAACAATGACCAAGAAACACCACAACTCATTGGGCATAATCTTATCGATAACTTCATCGAACAAGACAATGGAAAAATAAAACTTAATGACAATCCTGAACTTATGCCCGAACTCGATCCTGTCATGCCAGAAAGCACAAAAGACAGCGATGAGGGCGTTTTTACAGAAACTTTAGCAAGAATTTACATAAAACAGGGCAGATATTCAAAAGCTTTGGAAATTATTAGGCGATTAAGTTTGAATTATCCAAAAAAAAATGCTTACTTTGCAGACCAAATACGTTTCTTAGAGAAATTGATAATAAATAACAACAAAAAATAAGTAAAAAAGATGTACACATTATTAGTAATTCTAATCATTCTTGCAGCACTGCTCATGATTGGCATCGTGCTGATCCAGGAATCAAAAGGAGGAGGACTCTCTTCTAATTTCGCCTCTTACAACCAAATTGGTGGAGTGCGCAAAACAACAGACTTTATCGAGAAAACAACATGGGGGCTGGCTCTCGTTATGGTAGTAATCAGCATAGCATGCGCTTATGTGGCTCCCACTGCAGCCACTGACAGTTCGGTAATGGAAGGCATCGAGAATCCTACTACCAATCCTAACAACCTTCCTGGTTTCGGAGCCGGACAGAATAAGCCAGCAGCTGATGCTAAACCTGCAAACGCCACTCCTGCTAAGGCTGATGCTAAACCTGCAGACGCCGCTCCAGCCACTCCTGCCGCAGACAAGAAATAATATCTCTTGGGGGATTCATATCCCATTGCGACAGCGTTGTTATGGGTTTATTGGGTGAAAAAAGCATTTCACTAAAAAAATATCCCGAAATATTAGGTGGAATAAAAAAAACATCGTACCTTTGCACTCGCTTAACAAAAGCAACTAACACGGTGGATGTAGTTCAGTTGGTTAGAGCGTCAGATTGTGGTTCTGAATGTCGTGGGTTCGAGCCCCACCCTCCACCCTTAAATTAAATCCCCAAGCCTTTCGGCTTGGGGATTTGATTTAAGGGTACTCACTTCACTATATATTACCAATCACTATATCCTGCCAATTACAATATCTTACCACTCACTATATTGTGGTATAATCCATTGCAGGCATCTTCGAGCAGTTCGATAACCAGTTCAAATCCGTTGTCGCCACCGTAATAAGGGTCGGGCACGACGTTATTATCTGGATGATGGGTTAAGAAATCTGTCATCATCACTATTTTGTTTTTGTCATCATCATTGCTCGCTATATGTAGTAATGATCTACGATTGTCGTCATCCATAGCGACAATAAGGTCGAAGCGGTTGAAATCATGGGGTTCAAACTGTCGTGCTCTACTATTGAAATTATACCCATGTTTAGCCCCATGTCGTCTCATGCGGTTATCAGGCAGTTGGCCCACATGCCATCCCCCGATGCCGGCAGAATCAATCACAAAGCGTTGGGAGTCACCATTAGCCTCCACCACATGTTTCATTATACCCTCAGCAGCGGGCGAACGGCATATATTGCCAAGACAAACAAAAAGCAGTCTATAAGTCTTCATAATCAATAATCTTTAATCAATAATCAATAATCAATTTATGATTGGCACGAGGAATTTGCTCATGCAATATCCGCCCACCATGAGCCAGACGAAGAGGATAGCGGCCAGCAGGAAGGGTTTAAATCCGGCCTTTTTGAATTTGTCTATGCTTGTTTCTGCTCCGAGGGCAGTCATAGCCATAGTGAGCAGGAACGTGTCGAAGGTATTGATGAAATCAACGATATTCTGTGGCAGTATCCCGCAACTATTGAAGCCTATGACGAGAAGGAAATAGATGGCGAACCATGGCATTTGTATTTTTCCCTTGCTGGCATTTGCGTTGTCTATACTGCCATTGTCGGCCATAGTCTTGGCAGCCGCCTTAGCCACAGACCAACTGAGAATGAGAAGTACGGGCACAAGCATCATCACACGTATCATCTTGACAATGATAGCACTGTCGGCCACCTCTTTGCCCATGGCATTGCCAGCACCCACCACATGAGCCACCTCATGCACTGTAGAGCCAGTCATGATACCCATCTGCTGTGGTGTAAGGTCGAAGAGACCCCATCTGTAAAACATAGGATAAACAAACATGGCTATAGTGCCGAAGATAACCACCGTGGCCACTGCCACCGCCGTTTTGTATGCTTTGGTTTTTATTGCCGACTCGGCGCCCAGTATGGCTGCAGCACCACAGATGCCGCTACCTATAGATGCGAGCAAGGCTATGCCACTATCCATCTTGAGCAATCGTCCTATGGCCACTCCGCCGAGTATGGTAATGGTCACCACTATGGCATCTATGATGATGGCTGGCAGTCCCACGGCAGTGATGTCAAGGAATGTGAGTCTGAATCCATAGAGCACTATACCAAACCTTAGCACCTTTTTTGAGCAGAAGGTGATGCCTGGCACCCATGTCTCGGGAAGATTATTTCTCAGACTATTGGCATAGAGCATGCCCAGCACTATTCCCACTATCATTGGGCTCAGCGATAGGGACTTAATTAAATCCATGTCGCCGATATAGAAGGCGGCACACGAAAAGAGCACCATCAGCAATATACCGTGCAGCATGCTGCTGCGCTCTTCCGTTAGTTTCAGTTTTCTCATAATACTATTAACCTATTTATTTTTTGTACATACATTTTATTATTACTCACCCTCTGATATATCATTCTATCTCCAGTATATTATTTAGCCTCTGGTATATCATTCAATCTCCAGTATATCCTGCCAGCAAGTGGTGTAATTGGGACTTTTCATTTCCCTTTTCACAGCATCCTTGAAGGTAGTGGTTTTGCCCTTGCTATCATACTGCTGTGCACCCAGCATGATGGCCCCATTGCCCATGGTTCGCTTTATGCGATCGGTCACCTTGTCGAGGCGTTTCATCTTGTCATACATATCAGAGTCATAGTCGAGGAAAGAGGTCTGCACCTCATTCTCACTGCATATATCCATGATCACCACCCCTGCCCTCTTATATTTAAATCCCTGCAGGAATATCTTCTTGAGGCAGTTGTTGGCTGTTTCCACCACCATCTGTGTACTATTGGTAGGTGTGAGCAGGGTGATGGTTTTAAACATGCCATACTGTGGCAGGTCCTCGCGGAAATGGTTAGTATCCACAAACACACCTATGGTGGCGGCCACGGAGTGCTGTTTCCTCAGTTTCTCTGCGCACAGTGCGGCATAGTTGGCCACATGTGCAGCCATCTCGTCATAGCCGTCAATCATCTTGGGGAATGATCTTGAGGTGCAAATAGACTTCCGTTTCACATTCTCCATATCCTCCATGGCTATGGAGTCAATGGCATTCAGTTCGCGCCATGTGCGCCACATGTTCACATTCATGAAGTTTTTTACCCACGACTCGCTCATTGAGGCAAAGTCGGCGGCCTTCATCACCTGCATGGCATTCAGTTTGGCAGTCCATCGTCGTCCTATGCCCCACACCTCATCTATAGGGAAGAGACTCAGGGCTTTATCTCGCTGATCGTCATCATATATCACGCAACAATGCTTAAATCCCTTGTATCTCTTTGCGAACCAACTTGCCATCTTGGCCAGTGTTTTGGTGTGTGCTATGCCTATGCTCACTGGCATGCCTGTGCCCCGCAAAATCTCTCGGTGCAGATTCTCCCCCCACTCCTTCAGACTCTCGGTGCCATCATCATCGATGATGCAGAAGCCCTCGTCAATGGAATAGCGGTGAAACTCATCTGCATGCCTTTTCACAATGTTCATAACCCTACGGGTCATATCGGCATATAGTTCATAATTTGATGAGAACGCATATATCCTGGTATTGGGAAAGAGTGTCTTGAGTTGGTAATAGGGAGTGCCAGCCTTGATGCCCAACGCTTTGGCTTCATTGCTGCGTGCCACCACGCACCCATCGTTGTTGCTGAGCACCACCACGGGTTTGCCTACGAGGTCTGGTCTGAACACCCTCTCGCACGACACATAAGCATTATCCACATCCACCAGAGCATACATCATCCGTTACCCCCATGCCATTTCTTTATTGTGTATACCACCACGCCCCAAATCTGGCATTCGTCGCGCTCGGTAATCTTAAATACGGGGAATGCTTTATTAGCGGGCTTGAGTTCTATATATCCCTCATCATAATGGGAGTTATCATAGAATTTCACTGTGAACCTGCCATCATAGAAAGCCACCACCACATCGCCGTTGGTTGGTTCCACCGAGCGATCTATCACCAGCAGGTCGCCATCGCAGATGCCTGCATCCATCATAGAGTCGCCTTTTACGCGGGCATAGAAAGTAGTATCGGGATGAGTGATCATATCCCGGTTGAAGTCTATGCAATCCATCTCGTATGCCTCTGCTGGCGATGGGAATCCTGCCTTCACGCCCTCAGCATATTTAAGTGGTGCATGGTGTTCGAAACTGCTTATTATGAATTCTACTTCGTTGCCATCCATACTAATTATTCTAATATTCTGCAAAGATAGTGATTTAGCATGAAATCAACAAAGATATGGGCAAAAAACTCATACTATCATTGGGATGAAGTGCAGAGCGTATTGATCGATTGGATTAAACAGGCTGTATAAAATTGTATGAATGTACCGATTTTAGTACGATTTTCCTTTGCGGTTTAATATATTTATTATACCTTTGTAGGCGAAACTACAATATTAAAACTTGAAACGATTTATTAGGAACTTACTAAAATGAACATCTTGATGCTTAACATGTTGGTAATCATGCTTTTCCCTGTCCTGAATTTATTCGGGGGGGCAATAATTCTTTACAAAAGTCGTCAAGCAAGCAGTTCGTTTCAGTCCGTTCGGCTGACACATTTTCCTTATCCATTATTAATATAATTACGTGCGTACGCATGCGAGGTCCCTCTTCGTATGCCCATTACGCATGTCCTTTTGCGTGGAGAAACCAAAGAATTTTTTAATAAATATCTAATAACTAAAATTTTAACTATGAGAAAATTTACAATTAAATCATTGCTCATCACGGCTGCGCTGTGTTTGGGGACTAGTGCGTGGGCGGATACAGGCTCTGCAACTGTTAAAATGACTTATGTTGATTACAACAATGCAACAACAGCAATGGGTGAGATTTCTGAAGGCGAAACAGCTCGTTCTGGTTATAACAAAATTTCTGGCGGTTCTGTTGGTTTTGCATATACAAAATGGGGTTGCAACTGGATTACTTACATTCAAGTAGATGCATCTGGTATAAATGGTACAATAACGGGTGCGACATTAACAGCTGATATTTCTGGTTCTACTGATAGTAAACGAACCACTACTTGGGGGGTTGGCTACAACTCTTCTGTTTGGAGCGCTGACATGACTTATAATTCAGCAGACAAGACAATCACAACTTTAGGTGGTACACAGTCGTCAAGCGATAAATCTTCTTCAGCATTTACAACAAAGACTTTTGATATTACTGCAGCTTTGGTAAATGATGATGACAAAATTGTAACTTTGTTAGTGTATGAAACAGCTGCTGCTGGTGGATATATAAAGAATCCAACAGTATCTGTCGAATATAAAGCAGCAGGAGCAAAAGTAGCTAACTATAAGGTAAAATTTGTATGCAACGGAAATGAAATCAAGACAGCAATTACATCTTCAGGTTTCGTAGGCGATCCGTGTACAATAGATTCTGAATTATTAGCAGACTTTATGTCGGATGATGGTAATATGAAATATATGTATGTTAACAATGATGCTGAGGGTAAGACAATCGCAGAAAACGGTACAACTGTTGTAACTGTAACGTTCCGTGAAGCAGACAAATACAATTATACAGTAAATGCTGTTAATGCCGTTGGGGAGAAACTAAAAGAATTGGTAACAGGTTCTAATTTTGAGGGTGAAAAATCACGCGCATATGTTACAAAAGGTCTGAATATTAATGGTGACTGGTATATTACCTCAGGTAATGGTTCATATCCAACTTATGGATACGATTTTACAGAAGCAGCAATAAAGAATGTAACATATACCGTTGATGAAAATGTAGATTATTTCTTTGAAGTTGAAGATATTAACAAATCTCGTAGTTGGGCTGCAACAGGTGCTTATCCTGAACGTTATTCTAATGGTAAGGCTGGTCGCCTTTATAAAGGCGCTTATGCATTCACGGATGCTTTGGCTGGTGGCGTATATACAATAACATTATGGGCACGTAATAATTCAAGTTCGGCTGTTGCTAATGTTGGGTTGTATTATAGAGACACAAATGGTAATGCAACACCGTTAGGTGTAAATTTTGCAGATTGGGACAAAGGAAAATCAGATGCAAAAACATTAGAAAATGTAATTATACCAGATGGAGCGTCATTAATGCTTAAGAATGAGAATCCTGATTATAATTCAAACTTGGAAATGGATTATCTGATTTTCACGAAAACAGGCGAAGCAACAACTATCACAGACGCAGGCTACGCAACCTTCAGCTCAACATACGCAGTTGATTTCTCAGAAAGTGGTCTGACAGCATATACAGCTAAGGTAAATGACGGAAATGCAACAATCACCCTGACTCCTATTGAAGGTGGTATTGTTCCAGCAAACACTGGTGTTATCTTGAAAGGCGAAGCAGGCAATTATACAGGTGTAATTACAACAACTGACGCAACTGTTGATAACGACCTTAAGGCAAATGCTACAAAAATAACAGGAGGTGACGGCTCTATCTATGTACTCAACAATGGTACTAAGGGCATCGGTTTCTATCAATTGTCAGAAACAGGCACTCTTGCAGCAGGTAAGGCTTACTTAAAAATAACATCAAACGCAAAGGCTTACACCTTCGTATGGAACGAGAGTACAGGCATCGAAGAGAATTATGAATTCGGAACTATGAATTCTGATGCAGCAACATACGACCTCAGCGGTCGCAAGGTGGCTAACCCTGCTAAGGGCTTGTATATCAAGAATGGTAAGAAGTTTATTGTAAAATAAGTGAACCTCCCCTAACCCCGGCCTCACCCCCAACCCTTCTCCATGATGAGAGGGGAGATTGAGGAGGGGGGAAAGAGATAAACAAAAAGATAATAACAATAAAAAATCCCTGAACCTAATTCCTCCCCCTTCGGGGAGATTAGGAAGGGTTAAATTACAAAAGATTATGAAAAAGGAATATATCAAACCAGAGATTCAAGTAGTAGAAGTAGAACTACAGTCAATGTTGGCAGCGTCAGATATGGGTGTTTTTCCAGATGAAACGCCTGTAGAATCAGGTCTGTCAAAGGGGTACGATAAATTCGACGTATGGGGTCTTGACGAAGAATAATAAAGTATTTGTTGGATGTCAGCAAAGTGTTGCTGCAAGCTGACAAAAAAGAATGTTTTAAAGCGGTTGCCTTTCAACAGGCAACCGCTTTTTGATTTTTGGTTTGGGTAATTTATTTGTTTTGTTTCAGTTAGTATTTTGGTTGTAAGCATTCGATAAACCACAGGTAGTATTACCTATATACTATAGTTACAGCGACTATCACTTCATACTGGAGTTGATAGCCGCTGTAATCTTTTGCACCTATATACCGTAGTGGTTCTATACTTTATCACGCAGTTTTGTCATTATTGCATCCTGATGCTGCAGTTTCCATCTGTGAGGTAACAGTTCTACTAGTTCCTCATGCGTGGTTTTTGTCATGTATGGCATCCTTGATATGATATCATTGAGATAGATCCTTGGATTGACATCATGGTTTCGGCATGTTGCAAGCAGTGAGTTCACGATGCACATGTTGCCTGCAGCCTCGTGGTTGCCGCAGAAGAGGTAGTTTTTGCGTCCGAGTGTTATTGGGCGGATCTCGTTTTCCGCGAGATTATTGTCCAAGAGCAGTCGGCCGTCATCAAGATAGTGCATCATGTTGTCCCATCGAGCGTAGGCGTATGTGATTGCCTTGCCCATCTGTGAGGACTCGCTGTACTTTATGCCTTCGGTTTCCATCCACATCTTCATGGCTTCCATGATAGGACGGGCCAGTTCGTTGCGCTTTGCCTTGCGCTCATCCGGTGAGAGCTTGGCATCGTCGCATAGGTGCTCTATCTCATAGAGATGCTGTATCTCTGTAAGGGCATGCTGTGCCGGAACCCATGAGGGTCGCGCGCGTGAAAAAGTTTAAAATTAATGTCACGTCACACCTG
>SAMEA3663092__coassemble_216_pt1 | contig 20257 bp, 14 predicted proteins | sample SAMEA3663092__metabat2_high_PE_017 | metagenome-assembled genome bin SAMEA3663092 (sample SAMEA3663092) | pig gut metagenome | biome: pig gut; feature: pig-associated habitat; material: faeces | place: France | collected 2012 | reverse complement strand
CTTTACAAAATAAGGGTTGCAAAGGGTTATTTATGGGTGTAATACCTACATTTAAGGTGAGTTCTATAAATTCCCACCTTAACAGAATTCTAATGCATCTCTTATAGTTGGTTAAGAGGTAAAAACAACTATGGAGCTATGACACAATGAGTGTGAAGGATGTTCCATAATAAATGTATGAAGCAGACTTATCTATATACCTTATTATATTATATAAATAGCGTCACGTAATAAAAAACAGAGAATTATGTAAACATCCAATACCCACTGTATATAAGATATAATAACCATTGTATATAGGATATAATAACCGCTATTGGTACAATTAAATCAGCCACTCTGTCTTTTTTAATTTCAATAGAATGTGATAGAAAATAATTAGGGGAGACTACGCATCAACGCGCCATCTCCCCCTCATCACTCTAGTAATATTAAAAATAGGAAATCGATTTTGTAATAATGAATTATCGATTCTGGATGTATTTCTTACCTTTCTTAACGATAATAGTTTTGCCAGATCTTGAAATCATTTGTCCGGCGAGATTATATGCAGGGATATTGTCAGTATTGTCAACCATTGCACCAGAGATGCCAGTGACTGGTCCCCTCACCACATTAGCATTAACATCGAAATACTGTCCGCCATTAAACTTGACATCCTTGAGCACAATCTGCGAAGTTTCAGCAAGACTCTCGTCAGCTTTTACCTTAAATGAAATGAGCGAGCCAGGCGAATTAAGCGCTTTGATGTCAGGATTATCAACAAGCACGAGCAAGTCCTTGCTGTTGCCCTTGTAGAACTCACCTATTGCCACCTTATGGCTTGCTTTGCATGCAGAACCTTTCGACACATAGAATGTTATTGGGTCGCCATCTTCATCCACGCCCGTCTGCTCAACGAAATCCAGTCCTATGGGCAGCAAGATATGCATCTGGAAACCAGAGCGTTCCAAAGCACATTCGTAGTTGACTGCCACTTCCACCTCCTCGCCTGGAGCAATGGTAATAGTTTCTACAGAAACCATCTCTGGGTTTTCGGTCTGTGCAATGGCACAAGAAGCTGCACCCAAGAAAGCCATCACCAATAGAGTGAGTTTTGCTATGTTCATATACTTTTTCATGTTATACGTTTTTTTGTCGTGAGTATCTTATTTCTTCATAAGTGAATAGAGGGCATAAATATCGTCGATATCAACCACTCCGTCGCTATTGACATCAGCGTAAGGATTATCTGCAACACCCTTGATCACCTCGTGCAAATTAATCACATCGTCGATATCAACCACACCGTCTCCCGATGGGTCTGTGTAGCACTTAACAGTATAATTCAGCACATCCTTAAGATCATACTGCTGTCCGGCAGGAGTAGTCACCTTGATATTGTCAATGACCACATCACCATCAGGGTTGGTGCCGTCGGCAATGATATTCAGTCCAAAGAGCACACCATCATTACCTTTAAACAATTCTTTGTTTGGTGAAGAAATATTCAGCAAGAATGTGTTTTCTTTGCCATCAACAGGCATAACGCTGACAGTAACATTTTCAGAGAGTCGGTCACCCAAAACGGCAACCTCTCCATTCTCGCCTTTGGTAAAGTCGACACCATTGGGCAGAGTGACATTAGCCTGCACGTCAACGAGGTTGAGATTGTTGGCAAGCGATACGTTAATGAGCATAGGCACATTGGGGCGAACCTCAGCCAAAGTATCTTCAAGAGTGAATTGACCTGCCACGGAGAAACTCTTAACGGTATATTTGAGCACATCCTTAATATCATACTCTTGTCCGGCAGGAGTTGCTACCTTAATATTGTCAATGACCACATCAGCGTCGACATTGGCGCTGTCGGCAATGATATTAAGTCCAAAGAGCACACCACTATTGCCGTCAAACAAATCGTTGGTAAGAGAAGAAATGAGCATAATGTAAGTGTTTGGTTTGCCAGGTATGGGCTCTACGTTGGCCACCACATTCTCTGATAGACGTGAGCCATAAGTGATATTCTCTCCATTCTCGTCATTGGTAAAGACTACGCCCTCTGGCAGAGTGACATTAGCCTGCATGCCAACGAGATTGATATTGTTGGCAAGCGATACGTTAATGAGCATAGGCACATTAGGGCAGACCTCTGCCAAAGTATCCTCGAGAGCGAAATGTCCGGGGTCTATGGCTACGGATGCAGTGGAAGAAGCCATATCAACACGTACAGGCTCAGCCACGGTGGCATTGCTACCGATGATATTGTTAATCAAGATGGAGCCACCATTGAAATTGTCACCAGCCTTTATTTCAATGGTCAGTATGGCGCCAGAGTTGCCCTTGATAGCCGAGTTGGCAGGGTTGGCGGCAGTAGAGAGCACACCGAAGCGAATGTATCCATTATTATCTACAGCCATGGTAGAATGGCTGCTACGTGTGATACGTTCTGTCACCTTAGCCAGGCTGCCATCCACATATTCCAGTCCCTCTGGGAAGAACATGTCGAACTGCAGTGAGGAGATAGGAGTTTCATTATCCAGAATGATCTCCACAGTTTTCTGCTCCCCGGGCACCATATAGAAGTCAGGAATATATAGTTTATCGTCGGCAAGCGAAGCTATGCATCCGATTGCGAGAAGCATGATTGTATTTAAAAATCTCTTCATAATTCTGTTTGGTTACTTTAATTGGATGAATAAATGCAGCATATTATTTCCGATAATGAGAAAAGCTGGACTGCCCTCTATTGGCCGCTGCCATTGGGGGCAGTCCATACTAACATTATGAGGAATTTACATTTACTTGATAACTTTCTTTGCTTTGCCGTTATCACCAACGATGATGTTAATACCCTTGACAAGAGCATTCTTCACCTGACCACCTACAGAATAGATACGCTCTTTGACTGTAGGAGCAGTGGTGATGCCATCCACACCATTGGTGTTGCCATTGGCTGGAGTAGTCAGATTGTATGCCACACCGTTAGCATCAGCAAAGATAGCATTAGTTATGGTTATGCCATCGCCATTGTAGTTGCCTTGCACCTCGATATCGAGCAGCACGAGAGCACCAGAGCGGTCTACAAACATATTGTTTTCGATGTTTGAAACCACCATGCGATAAGTGCCGTTTTCAATCTCGTTGCAGAGCAGTTCATGGTTTGAACTGCGCTCGGTGAGAGACTGTGCAGAGAGTTTCATACCATCAGGCAACTTAATATCAAACTGTCCGGCTGTGAATGCCACGTTGTGACCCACACATACGGCTACACGCACTGTCTTGCCAAACAGGGTTGTCTCTTCGCTCTGTTTTGCGAGGGTGATGCCGCTATTGTCAACGGTTGGATTCATGTCCATCACACCAAGAGTAGGACTCTGTCCGTTTCGATTGCCGTAGAAGATGATATTTGAGATCTGTGTGATGTCAGCCACGGTGAAAGATTTGTCGCCATTCACGTCGCCAGCAAAGCGCTGATTCTCTGTCAAGTTCTCATCCTCATATCCAGTGCTGGTAAGAATCCAGTTGCGCACTGTAGAATAGTCATTAACGGTAACCATCTTGTCATTGTCGATATCACCCAATACGAATGCCCAGTCGTTGATATCCTTTGAGATCTGTTCAACATCGGCAAGCAGCAATTCAACCTTGGCTTTAACAGCAGGCCATGCAACAGCGATATAGTCAACAGATACTGGCTCATTCAATCCTGTCTGCTCGTTATAAACACTGATGTCGTTGCCATCTATGTCATTGTATACAAAATCATAGTTATATGCCATGACATTGTAGGCATAAGCCCAGTTGTAAGCCTTTTCCACATTATTCAATCTGTTGCGCAGGTCATCATAGCGAGTTTCAGCATAGCTTAAGCCAGCATTGCTGTTGTCTGTGAGTGCAGAGCTGGCATCATAATACTTGTGCCAGAGATTAGCAAGCCATGTGTAAGTAGCCTCATCATACTTGACAGTCTTCTCATATTGTAAGATTTGAGCACTAACATTATCTGTGGCGCCCTCAACATCATTCTCAGTGAGGATTACATCATCATGAGCATTGGCGAGATAGCCAAGCTGAGTAATGATATAAGTAGTGATGTTATCATATTGGTGACTGCGATATTCAACGTCTGAAGAGGTTTGGGTGGCAGGATCATATACGCTCACGAGGTGAGAAGCTCCAAATGTGTCTGCCACGGCCTTAACTTCATTGAGTCTTTCCTTCTGAGCCTCGAATGCAGCCTTGATAGTGTTGTAGACATTATCATTGGTAACATACTTCTCATACATCGTGTTGAGACGGGTAATACTGCCATCGCTGAACTTACTCTCAGCTCGATCGAAGTCTGCCATGAGGTTATCCTTGTAGAACAGGATATCATTAGAAGCAGTCTTGGCCTCCACATCAGCCTTGACGGCACTGAGAGAGGTCTCGAAATCGCTGAGATATTTGCCGTATTCATCCGTGATATCCTTATGGTAGTTAACCTTCACCTTCAGTTCTGCCAAGAGAGCATCCAGTTCGGCAGCCCTTGCATTGATTTCTGACAGTGCATTCTCAATAGCCTGTGCATCGTGCATGGCAGTGAGTTCGCGACCTATGCGTGATATCTCGCCCTGCAATGCAACGAGGTCTTTCTTTGCTGCTGCAAACTGATATTCGTCGTTTGTGCCGTTGTTCCACAAGAATTCAATACCTTTTCCTTTCATGACTGCATCTTGAGCAGAAGGTGTGGCATAAAGAGTGGAATCGAGTCTGGCAATCTGAGCATCGTAAACCTTGACAGCATCAAGAGACTCTGGACTCAAAGAAGCAACGGTGTTGTACTCCTCCTTAACAAGGTCAATCTCAGCACCGAGGGCAGGAATCTCTTTATTGATGGCGTTGGTCCTAACACTATTGATAAAATCTTTAACACGGTCAATATTTCTATTAAACACATTTTTATAGTATTCGGATGTGCATAGACCATTCTCCTTCCAGATCTCAACATTTTTACGGTAATTCAGAATTCTTGAGTTGTAACTATCAAAATTTCTGTAAAAACTGCTACCAGAAGTATGCACATTGAAGAGTGGATCAATATCATTCTTTGCTTCGTTGAGATCGGACTCTACATCATTGAGTTTCTTGATCATCTCTTCGTATGCAGTAAGGTTGGCGGTAGAATTGGTAGACTCATCCTTGGCATACTTATAGATGTCAGTATGAGACTTGTCATCAACAATAACCGGTGTGCCCGTGCTGCTATAGAACTTGTTGAGTGCAGCGAGACAGTCTGTTAGTCTGTCGAACTTCTTTTCTGCGAGTGCAGGCATGCCTTCAGCCACGGTACCATCCACGAACATGTCTTGTGCATAGTCGATGGTTTCAACCTTTCTCTCATCAAGTTGAGCGAGATAGTCTGTAGAGAGGTTTGCAAGTTTGCCAATGGCTGTCTTCTCATCATTGTATAACTTAGTACGTGCAACATGATGACCATTAAACTCATTCTCTGCAGCCACTTCCTTGTCGGCATCAAGCATATCGTCGATTTTATCAAACTGTGTGAGCCAGGTGTCAATCTTGGTGGCAAACATAGGGTCAACATCGCCACCTGTGAGTCCAGCTGCAGTCTGGGCTGCACTTACAAACTCTTCAACATCGGCAAATGCCTCATCACCAGCCACAAAATCGAAACCTTCTACAGCATTCTTTGCAGCACTTAGTTTACGCGCGGCAGACTCGATATCGGATTTATATCTAGCAAGAGCATAATCATTGATTGCTTTCTGATATGCCTCCAACTCAGTCTTAATCTCTGTTGAGTATTGGTCAGCAGTGCTCACCCATTCTTCAGAGTTGTAAAGGTCGGGAGCGGTAAACTTGCCATAGTCTGTGCTTTCGTCAGCACTGAGTTGACGGAGTTTATCTGCATAACCATAGATAACATCGTGTGTTTCCACAAGGCTCTCCACCTTACTCTTGAGAGTTGGATTCTGTATCTTGGCAAACTCATTGAGTGCAGCCACAGCATCCTGGAATTTCTTGTATGCAGAATTGTAGTGCTGTTTGAAGAGTTCGTGCTGTGCAATATTGTCAGCGGTGATGGCAGCATTATAGCCTTCATTCTGTGCAAGCACGATAGCATTGATCTCATTGGTGATGCGAGTGATTTCGGTAGAGAATTCACCATCTTTAGCCTTACTGTTGCCATCGCCGAAAGCCTCAGCCACATTGGCATTGAGGGTGTTGATGGCATTCTGGAGAGTGCCGAGTTGAGCCAGATATTCCTTGGCCTTGGTAGACTCGTCATTCTCTGAAATATTAGTATAAGCCTTCTGCCATTCATTCTGCAAGGTTTCAATCTTGAGCACCTGAGCATTATGCATGGTTTCATTGTTGATAGCGTTTGTCTGGAGAGTCTCCACAGCAGATACTAGGTTGTTGAGGGTCTTGATATGACCATCCTTGTTTTCTGCCGACTTTTTGTCTGTGTATGACTTTTCGATTGCATTATCCAGTTTTTCCTTGGCCACACTGAGTTTAGCCAGCTCATTGAGATAGTAAACCTGTCCGTCGCCTGTAGTATTGGCAGTGATATAAGCCTGTGCATCAGTAAGTTTGCCAGCAATACCAGATTCAGTGACTGCCGTTTTGGTAGCATCGTATGCTGTCTTGTTGTTGCGAGCCTTGATGGCCAAATTCTTGACAGCCTCCACGTCGGGAGTCATCGCTTCGAGAGCACTGTTTACATCAGAGAGCATAGAGATGGCCTTCTGAGCCTCTTCAGCCTTCTTATCCTCGGCAGCATTATTGTAAGCATCCTTCTGGTCAGCCACTTTCTGTTTCAGCTCATCCAGTTTGTCTTGCTGAGCCTTCACGGCAGCATCAACCTCATCTTTCATGTTGCCGAAGTCACCTGTTGTAGCCTCGGCTAGAGCATCAGAAAGCGCCTGGATGCGAGACTCAGCCTCAGCCAACATACCATCTGCGGCAGCTATGGCAGAGTTTTTCTCAAACTCAGTCTTGTTTGCATCATAGCTATCAAGAAGTGTCTGCAAGTCGCCCCTTACAGTCTTCTCAGATGCAGACTTCATAGCATTTTTGTGATCTGCGTCTGTCTTGCCATTAGCTGTTGTGATGGCCGTTGAAATGGCATCTATCTGACTCTGGGCATCATCTTTAACCTCCTGATAAGTTAAGTTGTCTTCGCCCTTAATCTGCCCGTCGGTAGTAACATTCAGGTTTGCAAGAGCGGCGAACTTGTCTACGAGAGCCTGATTGTCTACAATCTTCTTGGCAGCGGTATTATAATATCCGAGAGAAGCCTGCGTGTCGGCTTTGTATGTATTAATGAGATTTTCAACATCTCTCTTGGCTTTTGGATATTTGCTGGCGGTGTTATAGTAAGTTACAGATGTCTTTTTACCAAAATTGGTTTCTGCATCCTTTTTGATAGTTTTAATCTTATCACCTATCTTTTTGTATGAAGGACCGAAATAACCGGAAGCCTTATACTTACCATCTTCAGAAGCTATGTCAGCAGCGGCCTTTGCATCGGCAAGGCTTTGCTCCAAGATGGTAATCTCTGCAAGAATCTGCTGGTTGGTCACATAGTTATCTATTGTTTTATTTGCAGCGACATCCAGTTTTCCTATGAGAGTATTAATTTCAGTCTTGGAAGAACTGATGTTGAGATCGCTCACGTTGTGAGCCTTATGGCTGGCATCAATGGTTTCAACCAATGTGGTAATCTTTGCATTGATGTTAGCCACATCTGCATCGTGGTCAGTCAGTTCGTATACGGCCAGAGCATCTGTGATGGTTTTGAGACTTGCACGAAGGGCGTCCACGTCACCCATACGTGCTTCATATGCTGTTTCCTGTTCAGCTTTGGCATCAGTCCATTTGACAACGATATTGCCAATCAAACCTTCTACAATATTTAGTGTGTTTAAGTTGTCAGAAAGTATAGAATTGGCATTGCCGGCCTCATGGGCAGCATTGTTTTTCTTCTCCACCTCAAGGATTTTGCGATACTCCACATTGAGTTCCTCGATGGCCTTCGACTGCCAGTCGCCATACACATCAGGATCACCAGGCAGGAGTTTGAGAAGAGCCTGGAGCTGTTGGTTGTATTTAGTCTTGAGAGTCGCCACCTGGTCGTTGACCTGAGTATAAGCATCCTCATTGCTTGCCACGTTTGCTTCTTCCTGATCAATACCTCTAAGCATTGCCTTAATGGCATCCTGCATTTCCTTACATTCGCCCTTGATTTTCTCTTTGTTCTTGTATATATCGTCTTGGGTGGCAGGATTGAGAGCCTCTATCTTAGCCTTCAGAGCGGCATATCCAAGTTCGCTGCTCTCAAGCCACGCTTTCTTATCCTGGCCCACATTTGGATAATTTCCATTCTGCACTTGAGCCAAAGCAGCATTGTAATCATTGGTAAGCTCATTGAATGCAGGCATGATGACTTCATGATATCCCACATACTGGTCATTGCGGAGTTTAGCAGCCGCCTTAACCGTGTCTATTCTCCCCACAAAGTAAGCCTTGTCTATGGCACCGGCTTCTTTTGCAGCATCAATTTCCTTCTGGAGGTTACTGAGCTCGCTGAGATATTGTGTCTTCACCGCATCGTAATAAGTGTTCACCTCATTGATGGCGATGTTAAGAAGACCACAAACCTCCTCATAGGTAGCTTGCAACTTCTCCGCATCCGTCTGTTCAGCAGCCTGCGACTGCACAGGTGCTCCAATAGCCGCCAAAGCGACAACAGAAAGTGTAACTTTGTTCATAATCCGTTTGTTTTTAAATAATAATTATCTTGCATTCTAATTTATTTGCTGGCCAAGCAGGCACCTTCCGTAATTCAGACCTATATATAAATAGGTGGCATACAGCAGCCCGCTTTCATTCCGCAAATGTAACCCTTTATCGGGTATTTTCGAATATAAGAAACTGTGCTTTTCGTGAAACCTATGATTTTATTCGTGAAAATTCATTGGCGTTTGCACCGGCCGTCAATAATGTCTATTAATGACCGGAGAGTGGCCTTGGGCAGATGAATCGAATGTGAGTTGCCCTGCATATCTGTGAGCAGAAGCACTTGTTTTACTGTGTTTACATGGAAGACAACATGGGTGTTCACCACATACTTTCTGCCCAAGCGAAGCAGGAAGCGGTCATCTCCCAATGCACAGTCTATCGTCTCCATCACTTCCGACAGTCCAAATGGAATGAGAAAATGAGCCCCGGTGAGATAGTAGACATGTGTGTAGTGGTCGTCGGCCTCGAGATACATCACGCTGTCGCAGTCGACCACATAGAGTTCATTGTAGGTAGAGAAAGTAATCTTTGTCTTCATATCGGCTTCATTGTGCAGCATTTATTGAACGGAAGCACATAAAAAGAGCGTGGAAACGTCTGTCGTCCATTCCACACACTGAGGCTCTTGCATTGCCTATCAAAGTCGAACAGACAACGTCAGAGCCCACGCCGATATGAATATCCCATCCCACAAGACAGAATTTGAAGGGTATGCACACGCACAAGTGAGCATCACCTACCAATCACTTCTCATAGGAATGATATAATCAAACCCTGGACATCCACCGTTGCTACGTTCAAGACTTTGATACTGAGAGGTTGCAAGATTTCAGTGTGTCTCAAACACAGCGTTAGTAAACGCCTTAATATGTACTGACAATTATTGTATCCCTCCCCTACCGCCATATATGAGTTTGTCCTCTTTGTCCAAACCATACTTGGCTCGGCGTAGGCTGCCTTGCCTTGTCATCAAGAAGCATGTTGTCACACTTCGACAACTAGTAACATGGCAATTAATTGTCCGCCGCAAAAATACAAAGAAAATATCAATCATAACAATTTTTCCAAAAGAAAATTTGCATAAAACCCTTATTTAACCGAAATTAACGACACAATTGTTTAATATTGATCAGCAGACTAATCAGCAGACTAAACGTAGAAAGTGTTAAAGTAATGTTAAATAGAGGCTAAACTATTGACTCGTACCCTAGGTCATAGCTTATCTTTGCACTCGCTTAGCAAAACAATCGCGATTATGAGAAAGAAAACAATATTTAAAATCGGAGAGTTCTCACAGTTGATGCAAGTAACAGTAAAGACGCTGCGACACTACGAGCAGAAAGGTCTGCTGATGCCTGACGAGGTGGACGAGTGGACAGGTTACCGCTATTACAGCATAGACCAAATGCAGAAGCTCAACAGCATACGCAGTCTGCAGCGCCTGGGATTTAGCCTCGACGAGATTGGCGACATGTATATGGACGATAGCCATCAACCGAGCATGGCTACCACATGTCAGGCCATCCGCGATGCAGCTATATTGACGGCATTTGGAATCAAGAATATCCAGAGCAGTGGTTGTCTATCATTCAGGTTCCGATAGAATGTGAATGAACTTTGGTGGGGTCCTAAGGGGTTCCACTAAAAAACAAATTAAGGAAAGCCGCCTTGAGAGAGAGAGTAAGACTGGCGGCTTTCCGGTAAGGTGTTACTGAGCCAAGAGCATCAGGAGCACCTTAATATGTAGGTGGGTTCTATAAATTCCCACCGTCATAGTGATTATTATTTTGGGGTTGACATTTTGCCATCTTTTGGATTCTTTTCGGCCCAAATCGCAAGTTAAATCGGTCATGTAGCTCGCTACACTCCCTCTTTCACTTACAATTTGACCTCGAAAATAGCTCCAAAATCTGACAAAGCGAATTTATAGAACCCACCTATATTATTATGAAGAGTTTCATGACCTTTCGGATGTTATTTCCTTAATTTGATTGATAATCTCATCATTGGTGCGTTGCATCTTGAATACAATGGTGAATCCCACGACAAGTCCAATCACAGCACCCACAGCACCACCTATGCTCATGCCTATCAAGATCTCATGAGGCAGTGTAGAGTTTTGGAGTTCGAAATAGAGCCACACCACCAATATGGCAATGAGTGGAATGGCAATCACCTCTTGCATCACCCTTCTCTTTTTCATTTTTACGAGTTTCTTGCATGTATCCACAAGGTTTTCGTTGCCCCAGTCGGAGTCTTTGGTATTATTGACGATAATGTCTATCACCACACTTGTGCCTGTCAGGATGATAACATAGACATAGAGCCACCATGAGAAATCGAGCCATAATTTGAATGCAAGCCACGAGAGCACTATGAATGGATAGAGCACGAGTAGCTGAAACCATACATATTTCTTTATCCAAGACATTTTGCCTTTCATTATCTGTTTCATCATTGCATCGTTGATGATGTTCTGATTGTCGAGTTTTTTCTTAAATACGTCCAGTTGCTGGCGCATCTCCTCGAGTTCAATGTTGATATTTTCCATAAGTCCTTGTTTATTAGTTCAGTATTATTATATGTGTTACATATTCTTTAATTGTTCTTTTATTCTGACGAGTCTTACTGACACGTTTTTGGGAGAGATACCCACCACGGCACCTATCTCATCGTAGGGCATATTGTCGAGCCACAGTAGGATAATGGCCCTGTCGAAGGGTCCGAGTTTGTTTATCCTGTCGTAGAGCAATTTGATTTGCTTGGTGTCTGAATCATTGTCCTCATAGAGGTTGATATCCAGCGATAGTTCCACAGTGTTTCGTTTTTTCTTTTTTCTGTCTATGGTGATGCATGTGTTGAGGGCCACCTTATAAATCCAGGTTTTGATATTGCTTCTGCCCTGGAATCCGTCAAATCCCTTCCACATATTGAGAAGGATCTCCTGGAATAGGTCGTTGACCTCGTCAGCATCCTTTGAAAACATATAACACACCGTGTAGATGGTGGACTTATGCTCCTTTACAATGGATGTAAACTCCTGTTCTTTTGGTTCCATGCTGTTTGATTTATTGTTTGTTGTCTGTAATTATAGACGCACATCTATGACGTTTACTACAAAAAAACGAAAAAAATCATTCATTATTACTCAATATCATATAATTATTTGAGTATTTTGTGTAATTTTGCAGTTGTAAATAATAAGGGCAGCACTGGGGCATCGGCAATGATAACTACAGGCATCATGCTCAAATCACTAATGGCATAACATCAAAATATCGAGAATAAACAAAGAATCAAATATTATGAAAAGATTATTATTATCTTTGGCCATCATGGCCATGACAGCAGCAGAAGCCATGTCGCAATGCTGCCATTGCCCAGCAAGCGGGTGTCAAAGTAACGAGGGAGCCACGGTGTATATGACACGTGAGATAACCCCACAATCGCTCGTAAGGATATTCAAGGCTTTGGGTGTGAAACCAAAAGGACGTGTAGCCATCAAGATAAGCACAGGTGAATCTAATCGTAGCAATCACCTCAGACCCGACTTTATCAAACCATTGGTGGATGAAGTCGGCGGCACACTGGTGGAATGCAACACAGCATACGGTGGTTCGAGATCCACCACAGAAGCCCATCTCAAGGCCATAGCAGAGCGCGGTTACGACAAGATAGCCAAGGTGGATATCATGGATGCAGAGGGTTCAATGAAACTGCCTGTCAAGGATACCACACACATCAAATACAATCTGGTGGGCTCACACATGGCAAACTATGATTTCATGATCAATCTCGCCCATTTCAAAGGTCATCAGATGGGAGGATTCGGTGGAGTGCTCAAAAACCAGAGCATAGGCATTGCCTCGGCACAGGGCAAGGCTTATATCCACACCGCAGGTTATCAGGAGCAACTGGAAGGCATGTGGCAACATGTGGGCGACCAGGACGGATTTCTTGAGTCTATGGCTGCTGCCGCTGAGTCGGTGCACGACTATTTCAAACAAGACGGCAGAAATATCGTGTATATAAACGTGATGAACAACATGAGCATAGACTGCGACTGCAACGGCAACCCACAGCATCCGCAAATCAAGGACTATGGCATCATGGCAAGCACCGACCCCGTGGCACTCGACAAAGCCTGCCTGGACGTAGTGTTCAATTATGACTCAAAAGACGGCGACACCGCAGAACCGCTCAAGGAACGCATCAGACAACTGCACGGAACACTGACCGTGGAGCACTCTGCAAAGATTGGATTGGGCACAATGATATATAAAATCGTTGACATAGACAAATAACTGTCATTACACATTCTCTTGACATGAATATAAAGAGTGTGATTGCCATACTGGCAACATCGTGGGCAAGCCAGGGGGTATATGCCAAGACAACAAACACCCAAACCATGGAGTCTGCCGACTCTGCCAGCATAAGCGAGATAGTGGTGACAGGCACAAGGGGCAGCGGAGACATTAGACACCTGCCCATGACCGTGACCACCATCAGAAGAGCAGAAATAGAAGCCAGTCATGAGCAGTCGCTACTGCCCACAGTGGTAAGACGGGTGCCGGGACTAATGGTAACATCAAGGGCAATGAAAGGCTATGGTGTATCTACAGGTTCTTCGGGCAATATCAGTTTGCGTGGACTGGTAGGCTCCATGGGGCAGATGCTTGTGCTCATTGATGGTCATCCACAATACAACGGAATCTATAGCCACCCTATATCAGACAGTTACAATGCCGACATGGCCGAAAGGGTGGAGATACTGCGCGGTCCCGCCTCCATGCTCTATGGAAGCAATGCCATGGGAGGAGTAATCAATATTGTGACACGACAGATGGATACCGACGGTTGCAAAACCTCACTGAACATCAGCGGTGGCAGTTATGGTACCATCGAAACCAACGCTACGGCCATGTGGAAACAAAGGAAATGGTCAACAACCGCATCGGCTAACTATGGCCGCACCGACAACCACCGCCCGCACATGGGATTTGAGCAATGGGGCGGCATGGCCAAGGTAGGCTATGATATCAGCAAACATTGGAGTGCCAGTATCAATGCCAATGCCACTGCGTTCACATCCCGATATCCCGGTAGCACTGATGCGCCTGTGTATGGAGCCGAGCAATGGATCAAAAGGGGTGTTGCCTCGGCATCCCTGACCAACAGGTATGGTAACAGCACGGGGGAGGTGAGCGTGTTCACCAGTTTCGGATTTCATAAGATAGATGATGGAGTGAAAGACCCGACGGCTTCATCCAACAGGTATTTCCGCTCAAAAGATGCCCTTACAGGAGTGTCGGCATATCAGAGCATGCGTCTGTGGACAGACAGCCGACTGACCATAGGAGTAGACTATCAACATATATATGGCAGAGCCTATTATACCTCCAAGGAGACAGGAGAGGTATTGAATACCGACAATAAGCAAAGCGGACGCTCATACCGCAATGAGATAGCCGGATATGCCGACCTGCGACAAGACCTGATGGAATGGATGACCATAGACGCAGGACTGCGCATTGACCACCACAGCGTGACGGGCACAGAACTCATACCACAAGTAGGAATGGTGGCACGCACACCAAAGGCGGGTGAGTTTAAGGTGATGGCAAGCAAAGGCTACCGAAACCCAACCATGCGCGAACTATATCTCTATCCCCCATCAAACGAAGAACTGGAACCTGAAAGGATTTGGAACTATGAACTGTCATGGAGAAGAAACACAAAGGGTTTTAACTATGGTGTCAACATCTTCTATATTAAGGGTGACAACATGATACAAGTGGTGAACAGGAAGAATGTGAATACGGGCAAGATTGAAAACCACGGAATAGAAATAGATATGGAATATCCACTCGACAACCATCTGACAGTGTATACAAACCACTCTTGGCTGAAAATGAAAAACCCTGTGGTGGCAGCACCCGAATACAAGGGAGTCTTTGCCCTCAACTATCACTGCGGAAAATGGAACGTAGCACTCACAGCCACAGAGTTCACCAATCTCTACACCGCCGTGGACGAGAATGAAACCAAGGGGTCATTTATGCTCCTTGATCTGTCGGCGAGTTATCGGGCAAACAGCATGCTGACGCTATGGGCACGGGGCGAAAACCTGCTCGCCGAGCGTTATGAGATAAACCTCGGCTATCCTATGCCCAAAGCAACGGCAATGGCCGGAATATGCATCTCGCTGTGACAAGTGCCACAGATGGGGTAATTCCATAAAGATATGACAACAGGAAACAAATAATGATATGTTAAGCAGAAAGATTGAAGACTATGAGGTGATGGCTCCAGTGGGCTCACGCGAATGCCTCACAGCAGCCATACAGGCTGGTGCAGACTCTATCTATTTCGGTATCGAGAAACTGAACATGAGGGCTCATTCCGCCTCCGCGTTCACCATCGATGACCTCAAGGAGATAGCAGCAATATGCAGCCAGCATGGTGTGAAAAGTTACCTCACCGTAAACACCATCATCTATGATGACGACATTGCACTAATGAGGGATATCATTGATGCAGCCCATGAGGCCGGCATCTCGGCAGTGATAGCCAGCGATGTGGCAGTGATGACATACGCCAACAGCATCGGACAGGAGGTTCACTTGTCTACACAACTAAACATAAGCAATATAGAAGCAATGAGGTTCTATGCACAGTTTGCCGATGTGGCAGTGCTTGCCCGCGAACTCAACATGGATCAAGTAAAGCACATACATACCATGGCCACAGAACAGGGTATATGTGGTCCGAGCGGACAGCCCATACGCATTGAAATGTTTTGTCATGGCGCACTATGTATGGCCATAAGCGGGAAATGCTATCTGAGTCTGGCCAATGCCGGACGCTCTGCCAACCGCGGCGAGTGTGTACAGATATGCCGCCGCAGTTATGTGGTAACAGATGCCGAGACAGGCAACGAACTGGCTGTGGACAACAAGTATATCATGAGTCCAAAAGACCTCAAAACCATACGCTTTATTGACAAGATGATGGACGCTGGCGTGAGGGTCATGAAAATTGAGGGCCGGGCACGAGGACCAGAGTATGTATACACAGTGGTGAAATGCTATAAGGAGGCCATACAGAGCGTCATAGACGGCACATACAGCGAAGCCCTCAAAGACCAATGGGACGAGCGCCTCTCCACTGTTTTCAACCGCGGTTTTTGGGATGGCTACTATCAAGGACAAACTTTGGGAGAATGGAATGACTGCTATGGTTCAAAAGCAACCGAGCGCAAGGTATATATAGGCAAAGGCATGAAATATTTCAGCAAACTGGGCGTGGCCGAATTTTCTGTGGAAGCAGCGGAATTTGAGGTGGGCGACAGATTGCTCATCACTGGTCCAACCACTGGGGTTATGTATGTGACCGCAAATGAAATACATGACGACCATGGTCCCGTTAGCGTGGCCAAAAAAGGCACGAGAGTGGCTATAGCAGTGACTGACAAGGTTAGGCAGAGCGACAAGTTATTTAAGATTGTAAAAGCCGAAAACATCACCAACAACCAAACAATAACACCTCAAGGATGCGACTGATAGAATGTGTACCCAATTTCAGTGAGGGCAGAGACATGTCTGTCATCACTGCCATAGCAAAAGTAGTGAGCGATACCGATGGCGTCAGCCTGCTCAATGTGGACCCTGGAGCCGCCGCCAACCGTACCGTCATCACCTTTGCCGGCACCCCCGAGGGGGTATGCGAGGCTGCCTACAGAGCGGCAGAGAAAGCGGCACAACTCATTGACATGAGCAAGCAGCACGGCACTCATCCACGCATTGGCGCCACTGATGTGCTTCCACTTGTGCCCATAAGCGGGGTTACCCTTGAAGAGTGTGCCGAGATGGCCCGAAATCTGGCCAAGCGCATGGCTGACGAACTGGCCATTCCATGCTATTGCTATGAGGCCGCTGCATTCAGACCTGAATTCAGCAACCTGGCCGTGTGCCGTATAGGAGAATATGAGGGCATAGCCGAAAGGATTATGGACAAGGCAAAAGGACCCGACTTGGGAGCACGCCCCTACGATGAGGGTGTGGCACACACGGGATGCTCAGTGGTGGGAGCACGCAATTTCCTCATTGCCGTAAACTTCAACCTCAACAGCACCTCGGTACCTATAGCCAAGGAGATAGCGTATGAGGTCAGGGAGAAGGGACACAACGGCAAGAAAGGCACCCTCAAAGGTGTGAAAGCCATTGGCTGGTATATAGACGAATATGGCATTGCACAGGTATCTATGAATATCACCGACATTTATGCCACCGCTCTGCACGAGGCATATCTCGAGGTGTGCCGAGTGGCCAAGACACACGGCGTGGAGGTGACAGGCACGGAGATTATCGGACTGGTGCCCAAGGAGTGTCTTGTGAAAGCCGGCACCTATTTCCTCAATGACAGCAACAATATGCTGAGCCCATCGGATATGGCTGAGAGTTCGGGTTGGTCTGAGAGTGAGATAATAGATGCTGCTATCAGCGGCATGCACCTTGATGATCTATGCCCATTTGACCCCGACAAGAAAGTGATCGAGTATGTAATAAACAAGAACAACAAATAAAAAACATATAATAACTATGATGACAATAAACGAAATACAGGACGAGATAATAGAGGAGTTTTCTGAGTTTGACGACTGGATGGACAAATATCAGATGCTCATAGACATGGGCAACGACCAACCGCCTTTGGACGACAAATACAAGACCGAAAGCAACCTCATAGACGGATGCCAGAGCCGTGTGTGGTTGCAGGCTGACTATGCCGACGGTGTAATTACATTCTCCGCAGAAAGCGATGCCCTCATCGTGAAAGGCATCGTATCGCTGCTTATCAGAGTGCTCAGCGGGCATAGTCCAAAAGAGATTATGGATGCCGACCTATATTTCATTGACCGCATAGGACTCAGCGACCACCTTTCGCCCACCCGCAGCAATGGTCTTCTGGCCATGGTTAAGCAGATGAGAATGTATGCCGTGGCTTTCAACATGAAAGGATAGTAGTAATCGTTTTTCTTTAGGTCAACAAGCATGGAGTCCACCTGTGATGAGGTGGACCCCAAAGCCTGTACCATTGCTGCAATGGCAAATAATATGACGGCAATGAGTCTAATCAGTCTCTTCTGCTTCCGAATATTCTGAGCAAATAGATAAAGAGATTGATAAAGTCGAGATAGAGGGTGAGGGCACCAAGAAGAGCAATTTTCTGTCCAGCCTCGCCCGATACTCCCGAACCGATAAAGAGATTCTTTATCTTCTGTGTGTCATAAGCAGTGAGACCCACAAATATCAGCACTCCCACATAACTCATAATATAGTCGAGACCGGCACTGCCAAGAAACATGTTGACCACAGAAGCGATGATCAATCCGACGAGAGCCATCATCAGTATCTTGCCCATAGAGGTGAGGTCTGTCTTGGTAGTATAGCCTATCAACGACATGGCACCGAATGTGCCGGCAGTGATAAAGAACACCTTAGCTATGGATGCCATGGTGAAGACAAGGAGTAATACCGAAAGGGTGGCACCATTGATGACCGAATACAGCACAAAGAGCAGTGTGGCTGTGGAGAGCGACAACTTATTGATGCCTGCCGACACTCCCAACACTAAACATACTTCGGCAATCATCAGTCCATAAAACAGTATCTTGTTGCCCAAGATAGCTGTTATTAGGGCTGGAGTGGATGCCACATAAAAGGCGGTCAAACCTGTAATCAACAATGCAAGGCTCATCCAGATATACACCTTGCGCATCAAAGCGGGAAAAGCCACAGTAGCCTTCACTTCGTCTTCTCTCCACGCTTTTTCAAAGTCATAATTCTCAATACTCATAAAAAAATAATTAATTGTTAATATGTCTGAATACAAGTCATTATTGTAATGACTTTATCATTCATAATGCAAAGGTAATGCAAAAAATCAATCACAAGTAATACGAATTCATAAAAAATCAAAAAACAAATAGTATTCTTGAAGTTTTTTTGCTACATTTGCACTTATTAAGTAAAACAACTATTTGCAACCGTATAAAAATATGAGTGATATCGTTATTATTCAAGCAATAAAATGCCAAGCTAAAGAGATAGCAAAACTTATTATCATGGCAATGTCAGAGGATTGTTGCAAGTATTTCCATGGTCCAGGTTATACTTTACAGGATTTTGAAGGATTCATGACTCTGCTCGTTGAACGAGAAGATACACAGTATAGTTATCTTAACACATTATGCGCCATGGATGGTGACAAAGTGGCAGGATGCGTTGTCTGCTATGACGGAGCCAAACTCAGACAATTGCGCAAACCATTCATTGATGGAATGAGGAGAGTGTTCGGTCGCGACTTCTCCGACATCATGGACGAGACAGAGGCAGGAGAGATGTATCTTGACTCTCTCGCCGTGTTCCCCGAATACAGGCATCAGGGCATAGCAAGCAAACTCATTGCTGCAGCACGCAAGAAATCTAAGGTTATGAAGATCGGTGTAGTCGGACTGCTCGTCGACAACAACAATCCCAAGGCTGAGGCCCTCTACAAATCATTAGGATTCAAGCAAGTGGGACCCTCAAACTGGGGAGGACACCCTATGAAACACATGCAAATGAAATAAATTCAGACACAAGTTTCTCCACTAAAACAATATCATCAAGACATGAAAAAGAAACTAATCATAATGATGGTTTGCGCCATGGCTGCACTGACAACCATGGCGCAACCTGCCGCTCACCCTTGGAAAGGCAAAAAGGTGGCTTACTTCGGCGACTCCATCACCGACCCGAGGAACAAGGCCGCCAGCAAGAAATACTGGAACCTGCTGCAGGAATGGTTAGACATCACTCCATACGTGTATGCCGTGAGTGGCAGACAATGGAACGATATTCCACGACAGGCCAACAAACTCAAGGAGGATCACGGCAATGACGTGGATGCCATCATGATATTCATAGGTACTAATGACTATAATGCCGGAGTGCCAATAGGCAAATGGTATGAGGAGAAAGAGGAGGAAGTGATGGCAGGAATACACGAACCCAAGCATTTAGTGAAACGCATGAAGAGACTGCCCGATATGAACAAGAACACTTATCGCGGACGCATCAACATTGCACTCGACAGCCTCAAACGCATGTATCCAACCAAACAGATAGTGCTACTCACCCCCATACACCGGGCTGGATTTTACGCCAACGACAAGAACTGGCAACCAACCGAAGCATACACCAACAAATGCGGAGAATTTATCGATCCATATGTGGAGTCGGTAAAAGAGGCATCAAATATATGGGCTGTGCCCGTCATTGATCTCAACGCACTCTGCGGGCTCTTCCCCCTAAACGATGCACACGCACAGTATTTCAACAATGCCGAAACCGACAGGCTGCACCCCAACAACATGGGGCACAAGCGCATGGCTCTCACTCTGATGTATCAACTGCAG
>SAMEA3663092__coassemble_192_pt1 | contig 21562 bp, 18 predicted proteins | sample SAMEA3663092__metabat2_high_PE_017 | metagenome-assembled genome bin SAMEA3663092 (sample SAMEA3663092) | pig gut metagenome | biome: pig gut; feature: pig-associated habitat; material: faeces | place: France | collected 2012 | reverse complement strand
TGTTGATATCTAATGTTGATATCCAGTGTTGATTAGAGCAGTGTTGATTAGAGCAGCGACTTGATCTCTGCCTCTATATCCTTGACCTGCTGCGAGCGCTTTACGAGATTGTTGCCGCGGTCGATGATGAAAAATTCTGGCAGACTCTGCACATTATATACCATGAGGCTGCGCGAACTGAGACCTTCTGTCTCTCTTACGCTTATCCATGGCAGGGCGGCAGTCTGCTGCTTCCAGAAATGCTCATCGGTATCAAGGGATATCTGGTATATCTCCAGTCCCTGGGCATGATACTTATTATAAATCTCGCGCAACGAGAGAATGCGTTTGGGTGAGTCAGCCATAGAGAAGACATGGAAATCGAGCAGCACCACCTTGCCCTTAAGTTGGCTTAGGCTGCGCTCCTGGCCTTTATTGTCGATGAGTTTGATATCGATGATGCCCGTGGTTTCCACCTTGCTCGCATCTATAACCTTGCTGTTTTCGGCATCTACGATACGCTCTGTCTGCAAACCTGTGATGGCAATATTGTGGAGGTTTTCGCCGCGCACAGTGCCAGGGTAGAAGGTGTCCCAACTGGTGGCCACGGCAGCAAAGGCCTGTATGTCATTGCGGTCGTAGCGGGGATTGAAGATGAGATAACTGCCGATGGTCTGGAAGAGAGCGAAATAACTGGATGCGGCCTTTGGATCCTTGAAGATATAATTCTTGGATATGTCTTCCTTATAGGCAAGGATGAGGCTCATAATGCTGTCGCGTACCTCTGTTGGACTGAGCTCCATGTTGCGCTCTATGGCCATGGCCTGGTTTTGAAGTGCTATCTGGCGCACCGACAACTGGCGTATGCGCTCGCAGTCGTCATTGCCTTTGATGCTGTAGCCCGTAGACATGGTGGGATAGTCGGCATTCACGGTGATAGTCTCAGTGGAGTCTACTGCCACATTGATGATATGACCAGAGATGCGCAAACGGTAAAATTCGGGATTGGCACTGCTCTCGCCGCTGAATGAAAATGTGCCTTTCGACGACAGTTTGACAGAGTCGACTGTGACGGGACCTTCAAGACTCATATTCTCAAAGTAAAGCACTGAGTCAGCAGCATTGGTAATAGTGCCTTCTACGTGAAATTTCTTCTCGTTGCATGATGTCAGGGTAAGAAGTCCCGACAATGATAAGGCCATCAAAGCCTTTAGGGATATTGTTCTTTTCATTGTAATGATTTCAGTATTGTGCTGCAAAAGTAGTGGAAAAGAGTCAAATAGCAAAATAAAACGAGTCAAAAATCATAATAAAACGTAAAAATAGAACACTTTTTGTACGACTTGCATTTATAATGTGTAACTTTGCGCAGATTTTTATTTTTTAGATGTAACAATTAAGATGAACGTAATTACGAAAACAGTTTCGCTGCCTGATGGAAGAACCATCACCATCGAAACAGGGAAAGTGGCAAAACAGTGCGACGGTTCTTGTATGCTCACCATGGGCAACACCGTTCTCCTCGCCACTGTTTGTGCCGCAAAGGATGCAGTTCCCGGAACAGATTTTATGCCTTTGCAAGTTGACTACAGAGAGCAGTATGCTGCTGCCGGAAGATTTCCTGGTGGATTCACCAAACGCGAAGGTAAGGCCAGTGACAATGAAATCCTGACATCACGACTCGTTGACCGTGTGCTCAGACCATTGTTCCCCTCCAACTATCATGCTGAAGTGTATGTAAATGTAATGCTATTGTCTGCTGATGGCGTTGACCAACCAGATGCGCTTGCGGGATTTGCAGCATCGGCAGCATTGGCTTGCTCAGATATCCCATTCGAATGTCCTATCTCTGAGGTGAGAGTGGCACGCGTGAATGGCGAGTATGTCATCGATCCTACTTTCGAGCAGATGAAAAAGGCCGACATGGATATCATGGTGGGTGCTTCTGCCGAGAATATCATGATGGTGGAAGGTGAGATGAAAGAGGTGTCGGAGCAGGATATGATCGGTGCTCTCAAGGCGGCTATGGATGCCATCAAACCTATGTGTGAGTTGCAGACTGAACTCTCTAAGGAGCTTGGCAAAGACGTGAAGCGCGAGTATGACCATGAGGTTAACGACGAAGAACTGCGTGCTCAGATGAACAGCGAACTCTATCAGCCTACATACGATGTGACCAAGCAGGCTCTTGACAAGCACGCACGACAGGATGCCTTCGACAAGATACTCGAGGACTTCAAGGATGCTTACAAGACTGCTCATGCAGACCTCTCTGAGGATGACATCGAAGAGAAAGAGGCTCTCATGGAGCGCTACTACCACGACGTGATGCGAGATGCCATGCGCCGCTGCATCCTTGACGAGGGTATTCGTCTCGACGGACGTAAGACCGATGAGATTCGTCCTATATGGTGCGAGGTGAGCCCACTGCCAATGCCTCACGGAAGTTCTATCTTCACACGTGGCGAGACACAGTCTATCACTACTTGTACCCTCGGTACCAAACTTGATGAGAAAATGGTGGATGACGTGCTCGACAAGAGCTATATGAGATTCCTCCTCCATTATAACTTCCCTCCATTCTGCACCGGCGAGGCTAAGGCTTCAAGAGGTGTTGGACGCCGCGAGATAGGACACGGACACTTGGCATGGCGTGCCCTCAAGGGACAGATTCCTGCCGACTATCCATATACAGTGAGACTGGTGAGCCAGATTCTCGAGTCTAACGGATCGTCTTCTATGGCTACCGTTTGTGCTGGAACCCTCGCCCTCATGGATGCTGGCGTGCCAATGGCAAAACCTGTTTCTGGTATCGCCATGGGTCTGATCAAAAACCCAGGGGAGGAGAAATATGCCGTGCTTAGCGATATCCTCGGAGATGAAGACCACCTCGGTGATATGGACTTCAAGACCACCGGTACCAAGGATGGCCTGACTGCCACACAGATGGATATCAAGTGCGACGGACTGAGTTTCGAGATTCTTGAAAAGGCTCTCATGCAGGCTAAGGCTGGTCGCGAGTATATTCTCGGCAAACTCACTGACACCATTTCAGAACCACGTGCCGAACTCAAACCACAGGTTCCACGCATTGTGCAGATCGAGATTCCCAAGGAGTATATCGGTGCTGTTATCGGTCCTGGTGGCAAGATTATCCAGCAAATGCAGGAGGATACTGGTTCTACCATCACCATTGATGAGGTGGACGGCGTAGGCAAGGTGCAGGTGAGCGCTCCAAACAAGGAGAGTATAGATGCTGCTCTGGCCAAGATCAAGTCTATAGTGGCCATTCCTGAGGTGGGCGAGGTATACGAAGGTACCGTGCGCACCATCCAGCCTTATGGTTGCTTTGTTGAGTTTATGCCAGGCAAGGATGGTCTGCTCCATATCAGCGAGATAGACTGGAAACGCCTCGAAACCGTAGAGGAAGCAGGCATCAAGGAAGGTGACAAGATTATGGTTAAACTCCTCGAGATAGATCCCAAGACTGGCAAGTTCAAGTTGTCGCACAGAGTGCTTATCGACAAACCTGCCGACTATGTGGAGCGTCCAGCACGTCGTGAGCGCCCTGAGAGAGGCGAGCGTCGTCCACGTCCTGAGAGAGGCGAGCGTCGTCCACGCCCCGAGAGAGGTGAGCGTCGTGGAAATCATGACAACTTCGAGGGAAACCACGAACCAAAGGATTTCAATGACTCACTCGACCACATGGACTTCTAAACAATAGCGAAGAATCCTTTGTGAAGAATAAGATATAATCTTATAAATAAAACAAAAAGCCCGCCGATGAGGTGGGCTTTTTGATTTATATAGATGTTTGCCAAGCAGATAATTATTGGCTATTATCTGCCAAACAGACGGTCTGTTATTTACGATGAAGGATTGCCTTATATCCTGCTTGGTCCTTGAGGGTTTCAATGGCTTTGTCAATGGTTTTGTCATAACCGATTGAGGCCTCAATGCCGCCGGCCTGGTAATAATAGGCAGTGATGATGTTGCGCTCAATCAGGTGGCATATCACTGACCTGTGGCGGTCAAGATCGGCAGAGAGATTGTGCTTGAACTTGCTGCGCAATAGGTCTATGGTCTCCTTGGCATTATCATAATAACCCTCAAACTTGGCATATTTCTCCAATTCATCCAATGTTTTGCCACTCATGTTGTCGTAAGTGAAACCACTTGCCAATACCCTGCTCTTGAAATCATCATAGTCGGCATTAGATAATTTGAACTGCGATGCGGGGGCAATGGTAGGGTGGGTAGCAATATAATCTATCACATAGTTGAGCATCACCTCTGTGGTGTCGAGACTGTTGAGATAAACGGCAATGTTGGGCAGAGTGTCGGGGCGCGATTCAATATCAGGCTTGATGCCACCGCCATCTCTCACTTCACGACCATTGCGGGTATTGAAAACACTGGTGAGCGAGTCGGCAATATGTTCGGTGTAACCGCCATTGCTATGCTTATAGTTGTAGGCTTGTATGCATCTGCCGCTCGGTATATAATACTTGCTTGTGGTAACCTTGAGGCTCGAACCGTATGGCAGATCTATGGGCACCTGTACCAATCCCTTGCCGTAGGTGCGTACGCCGATAACCACTCCGCGGTCGAGATCCTGGATAGAACCGCTTGTGATCTCGCTGGCACTGGCGGTCTCGCCATCCACCAGCACCGCCAATGGCATCACCGTATCAATAGGTTCGTAGCGGGTTTTGTATTTGCGGTTGCTCTGCGATAATTTTCCTTTGGTCTCTACAAGTGTGACACCACGAGGCACCCACATATTGATGATGTCTACAGCCTCACTTAGTGAACCACCTCCATTGCCACGAAGGTCGAGCATCAAACTCTTTATTCCTCGGTTTTTGAGATCTACAAATGTGCGGCGCATCTCCTTGGCACACCCTTCTGTGAAACTAGTAAGGCAGATATATCCTATGCTGTCGCTGATGACACCATAATATGGTATGGCCGGCACCTTGATATTGCGGCGTGTAATCTTGAAAGACATGGTCTTGCCCGTTGACGGGCGCTTCACCTTTAAGACAAAGGTGCTACCAGCATCGCCGCGTAGACGCTCGCTAACATCAGTGACATTCTTGCTGGTCATCACAGAGTCGTCGATGCTCAGTATGATGTCGCCTTTCTTGAGACCAACCTCGGCGGCAGGCATGTTCTCGTAAGGTTCTTCTATTATCACACGCTTCAGTTGTCGGTTGTATCTCACTACCGAACCGATGCCCGCATACTTTCCAGTTATCATCATCTTCAAATCCTTGTCCTTGTCAGCAGGGTAGTAGACGGTGTAGGGGTCGAGGGCTTCGAGCATGCCATTGATAGCATCACCGATGGCCTGCGAGGGATTGAGTGTGTCTACATACATCAAATCGAGATTTTTGAATATCTCATTGAAAATCTGAAGATTCTTGGAAACCTCAAAGTTATGGTTCTTCTTATTGGCTATCGATGGAGCAAACCATAGGGTCAGCAGGGTAGCCATGCACAATAGTGTTTTCTTCATGTCTATGTTTTTTCTTTGTTTCTATATCCGTTTCTTTTGCTCGGCACCTGTGTTGCCAGTCTTGGCATTGGTCTTGTTGTACACCTTATTATATAATAAATATAGATATCTGCATATATATTATAGGTGTAGAAAAGCACTTCCGCCATGGCTAATGAGTTAAGCCACTGCAAATATACAAGATTATTGGTAAATGGAATAATCTTTCTGCCCTTTTTTGAAAAAATAACGCTTAATAAGTTGTTATATAAGGCAAAAATGGCTCAAAAAGTGCAGAAAACAAAAAAAATAAGGCAAGAATGCGATTTTTTTTCTAAAAAAGTTTGCAGGTTTCAGAAAAACACATTACCTTTGCATCGCAATTCAGAAATGAACGCAATGCTTCAATAGCTCAGTTGGTTAGAGCACCTGACTGTTAATCAGGGGGTCGTTGGTTCAAGCCCATCTTGAAGCGCAAATCCTGCAAGTTTCTTGCAGGATTTTTTTTTTGCCCGCATTTCTTTGGGTCCTTAACTTGTATCTAATGCAATGGCCGTCCTCCCTCATTCCCTTCTGTAATGGGCAACTCTTGATATCCACACTACCATTATGTTGCTTTTGAATGAAAAAACCATAAAAATGCAGATGAAGGACAGAATTTTGATAAAAATGTTTGTGATATTGACAAATAATTCGTACCTTTGCAGCGTTCAGTGGAATGAGGGGCTTGACAAAGCTCCTCATTTTATTTTAAACAAACCACCAAACATGTATGATAGATAATAAAACAGTAAAAACCTTGGTAGAGGAATGGCTCAAGGATAATGACTATTTCCTCGTGGATGTGAACATGACTCCAGACGACCGAATCATCGTTGAAATAGACCATGCTGACGGTGTGTGGATAGAAGACTGTGCAGACCTCAGCAGATTTCTGCAAGAGAAACTCGGAGAACAGCTCGACGACTATGAACTAGAAGTGGGCTCCGCAGGCATCGGACAACCATTTAAGGTGGCAGAGCAGTACAAAAACCACATAGGAAAAGAGGTGGAAGTGCTCGACAAACAAGGAAAGAAAATACAGGGACTACTCAAAAGCGTGGATGGAGACACCTTTGTGGTAACCGTAAAGGAGAAGCAGAAGGTGGAAGGCAAAAAACGCCCAGTATTGGTGGATGTAGACCATCAGTATGATATGAATAATATTAAATATACAAAATACCTATTAAGTTTTAAATAAGACTATGGCATTAAAGAAAGAAGAGACAGGTCCAAGCCTCATTGAGACCTTCAAAGACTTTAAGGAGACAAAAAACATCGACCGTACCACACTCGTAAGTGTGCTTGAGGAGAGTTTCCGTAATGTGATCTCAAAGATCTTTGGTAGCGACGAGAATTTCGATGTTATCGTTAACCCAGACAAGGGCGACTTTGAGATTCACAGAAACCGTATCGTTGTGGCCGATGGTGAGGTTAACGACCAGAACAAGGAGATTGCTCTCTCTGAGGCTCAGAAGATTGCTGCCGACTATGAGATTGGCGAGGAGGTGAGCGAGGATGTGGACTTCCGCAAGTTCGGACGCAGAGCCATCCTTAACTTGCGCCAGACCCTTGCATCCAAGATACTCGAACTCGAGCATGACTCTCTCTATAATAAATATAAGGATAAGGTGGGCACAGTGGTAAGCGGAGAAGTTTACCAGATATGGAAGCGCGAGATGCTCGTGGTGGATGACGAGGGCAACGAACTCCATCTGCCAAAGTCTGAGCAGATCCCTTCTGACAACTACCATAAGGGTGAGTCGCTGAGAGCCATCGTGCTGAGAGTGGACAATGAGAACAATAACCCGAGGATAGTGCTCAGCCGCACCAGTCCTATATTCCTTGAAAGACTTCTCGAGGCAGAAGTGCCTGAAATCAATGATGGACTCATCACCATTAAGAGGGTGGCACGCATGCCTGGCGAGAGAGCCAAGGTGGCCGTGGAGAGTTATGACGAGCGTATAGACCCCGTAGGAGCCTGTGTAGGTGTGAAGGGTAGCCGTGTGCATGGCATTGTGAGAGAACTCGGCAACGAGAATATCGATGTTATCAACTATTCAAGCAATCTCCAACTCTTTATCCAGAGAGCCCTTAGCCCTGCCAAGGTGTCGAGCATCGTTATCGACGAGGAGAAACACAAGGCAGAAGTATACCTTGAACCCGAAGAGGTTTCGCTGGCCATTGGTAGAGGCGGTATGAACATCAAGCTGGCAAGTATGCTCACAGAATATACCATCGACGTGTTCCGTGTAGTAAATGGCAACGAAGAAGACGAAGATATCTATCTCGACGAGTTTGCCGACGAAATAGACCAGTGGGTAATAGATGCTATCAAGAGCATCGGATATGAAACTGCCAAGTCTGTGCTCGAGGCTCCAAGAGAGATGCTGATCGAAAAGGCAGACCTGGAGGAAGAAACTGTAGACCAGGTGCTTAAGGTGCTTAGGGCTGAGTTTGAATAATCATATCCAATAGGGGCAAAGGAATATTAACAAGACATTTTTACGAGAAATAATATATTTATGAGCATCAGATTAAATAAAGTATTGACAGAACTGAATATAGGACTTCAAACGGCAGTTGATTTCCTGAAAAACAAAAAGCAACTCGGTGATATCAGCGATGATGCAAGCCTTAGCACCAAAATCTCTGACGAGCAGTATAACGCTCTCGTTAGAGAGTTCAAGGGCGACAAAGACATCAAGGATGAGGCCGAGAAGATTTTTGCAAAGAAAACAAAAGAGAAGAAACAGGACAAGAAGTCTATTCAGACCAAGGGCGAAGACCTGCTCGAAAAGAGACAGCAGTTTAAACCTGTGGGAAAGATCGACCTCAACAACCTGGGCAAGAAGACAACAATTGAGACGTCTGCTGCTCCCAACAATGAACCTGCACCTGTGACTGCTGCCGAAAAACAGGAAGAAGAGGTTATAGTGCCTGCCGACAACAATACTGTTGCCACACAGGCCAAAGAGGAGAAGGCTGAGGTTGCCCCACAGCCAATAATATCAGAACAGATAGCGGAAACTGCTCCTGAACCTGAAGTGGAGGTTGCACCAAAGACTACTTCTGTAGCCCCAAAGGCAGAAGAAAGCGATAAGGCAAAGGCCGAGCTCGTCAACCCCGTAACAGACAAGGTGGCAGAGAAAACCGAGAATGAAGACCTTTCTGATGCAAACCCTGCTTCAGACAAGGCAGAAGACAATGACGTCGTTGACAATTCTGATGCCGAGACAGCCAACAGCGATGCCGACTCAGACAAAAAAGTGTTTACCCTCAAGAGCGAATCAAAGTTGGCACCAAGGGTTAACGTGTTGGGCAAGATAGATCTTGACGCTCTCAACCAGAGCACACGCCCGAAGAAGAAATCCAAGGAGGAGCGTAGGAAAGAGCGTGAAGACAAGGCTCAGCAGATGCACCAAGGAGAAAAGAAGAAGAGAACACGCATCAACAAGGAGCGTGTAGACATAGAGGCTGCATCCAAGCAGGTGGGCAATGGCAATGGCGGCGGCAAAAACAAAAACCGTAATAATAACGGTGGTAATGGCGGTAATAACGGCGGCGGCAACAATGGTGGCAATGGCAACCAGCAGGGCGGCGGCAAGAAGAACCGCAAGAACCGCAACCAGCCTGCAAAACCTATTGAGGTTAACGAGGAGGATGTGGCACGCCAGGTAAAGGAGACACTGGCACGTCTTACAAGCAAGAACCAAAACAAGAAAGGAGCCAAATACCGCCGCGAGAAACGTGAGGCCGTGCAGGAGCGACTCAATGAGGAACTGCGTGAAGAGCAGGCAGAGAGCAAGGTGCTTAAGCTTACGGAGTTTGTTACCGTAAGTGAACTCGCCACTATGATGAACGTGCCTGTAAACAAGGTTATCGGCACATGTATGAGCGTAGGTATCATGGTATCCATAAACCAGCGACTCGATGCCGAAACAATCAATATCGTGGCTGATGAGTTCGGATTCAAGACCGAGTATGTGAGTGCAGAGGTTAGCGAGGCCATCAGTGTGGAGGAAGACGACGAGAATGATCTCTTGTCGAGAGCTCCAATCGTAACAGTCATGGGACATGTAGACCATGGTAAGACCTCATTGCTCGACTATATTCGCAAGTCAAATGTGATTGCCGGCGAGGCTGGAGGTATCACTCAGCATATCGGTGCTTATAACGTGACATTGGGCGACGGAAGAAGAATCACATTCCTCGATACACCAGGACATGAGGCCTTCACCGCCATGCGTGCCCGTGGTGCCCAGGTTACCGATATCGCCATTATCATTATAGCAGCCGATGATAGCGTCATGCCTACCACCAGAGAGGCTATAGCCCATGCACAGGCTGCCAACGTGCCAATGGTGTTTGCTATCAATAAGATAGACAAACCAGGAGCCAATCCCGACAAGATTCGCGAGGACTTGGCAAATATGAACCTGCTTGTGGAAGAGTGGGGCGGCAAATATCAGTGTCAGGAGATTTCTGCCAAGAAGGGCGTGGGTGTCAATGACCTGCTGGAGAAAGTGCTGCTCGAGGCTGAGATGCTCGACCTCAAGGCCAACCCGAACAGAAGAGCCAATGGTTCTATTATCGAGTCATCCCTCGATAAAGGTCGCGGATATGTGTCTACAGTGCTTGTGTCTAATGGTACACTCAAGGTGGGCGACATAGTGATTGCCGGTACCAACTACGGACGTATCAAGGCAATGTTCAATGAGCGCAACCAGCGCATGGAGAAGGCAGGGCCAGCAGAGCCAGCCATCATCCTCGGACTCAATGGTGCTCCCACCGCCGGTGACTCCTTCCATGTGATGGAGACTGAGCAGGAGGCCAAGGAGATAGCAAACAAGCGCGAGCAACTGCAGCGTGAGCAGGGTCTGCGCACACAGGTCAGACTAACTCTCGCAGATATCAGTCATCGTATTGCCCTTGGTTCGTTTAAAGAACTCAACCTCATCGTCAAGGGTGACACCGATGGTAGCGTGGAGGCTCTCAGCGATTCATTCATCAAACTCTCTACCGAGAAGATCAAGGTAAACGTTATCCATAAGGCCGTGGGACAGATATCAGAAAACGATGTGCAACTGGCTGATGCCTCTGATGCCATCATTGTGGGATTCCAGGTTAGACCATCTTCTGACGCGCGCAAACTCGCCGATAAGGAGGGAGTGGAAATAAATACATACTCTATCATCTATGATGCCATCGAGGATATCAAGTCAGCAATGATTGGTATGCTCGACAAGGTGAAGAAGGAGATAACAACCGGACAGGTAGAAGTTAAACAGGTGTTCAAGATCTCAAAGGTGGGCACCGTGGCTGGTGGTCTGGTTACAGAAGGCAAGGTGCACAGCAAAGACCGTGGCCGCGTGGTCAGAGACGGTATCGTCATACACACCGCAGACATCAGCGCACTCAAACGCTATAAAGATGATGTCAAGGAAGTGGTCACAGGTATGGAATGTGGTTTGAGCCTTGTCAATTTCAACGATATCCAGGAGGGAGATATTATCGAAACCTTCACAGAGATAGAGGTTGAGCAAAAATTGTAACTTGTCAGTGATATGCAAAACAACGACAATAACGCATTTGTCAAGCAGGTTGCCGAGCAGAAATACGAGTATGGGTTCACTACAGATGTTAATACCGAGATAATCGAATGTGGACTCAACGAGGATGTGGTCACCCTGATTTCTACGAAAAAGGGTGAACCACAATGGATGCTCGATTTCAGACTCAAGGCTTTCAGATACTGGAAAACACTGAAACAACCTGAGTGGGGGCATGTGTCACTGCCTGATATCGACTATCAGGCCATATCATACTATGCAGACCCGCTGGCAAAGCAAAAAGATAATGAGAAAAAGGAAATAGACCCTGAACTGTTGAAGACCTTCGACAAGTTGGGAATACCTCTTGAGGAGCGTCTGGCACTCAGCGGAGTGGCCGTGGATGCTATCATGGACTCGGTGTCGGTAAAAACAACCTTCAAGGAAAAACTGGCCGAAAAGGGTATCATCTTCTGCTCTATAGGAGAGGCCATCAAGGATTATCCCGAACTCGTAAAAGAGTATCTCGGCACTGTGGTGCCATACAGAGACAATTTCTATGCCGCACTAAATAGCGCGGTGTTTAGCGATGGCTCTTTCGTTTATATTCCAAAAGGTGTAAGATGCCCGATGGAACTGAGTTCCTATTTTAGGATAAATGCACGCAATACGGGTCAGTTTGAGCGTACTCTCATCATCGCCGACAATGATTCATACGTGTCGTATCTCGAAGGTTGCACCGCCCCGATGAGAGACGAAAATCAGTTGCATGCCGCCATTGTGGAGATTATCGTCAATAATAATGCAGAGGTTAAATACTCCACGGTGCAGAACTGGTATCCCGGTGATGAAGACGGCAAGGGTGGAGTGCTCAATCTTGTGACCAAGCGCGGCGACCTCAGAGGACAGGGTAGCAAACTGTCGTGGACACAAGTGGAAACGGGCAGCGCCATCACATGGAAATATCCGTCATGTATACTGAGAGGCGACAACTCGCAGGCAGAATTCTATAGCGTGGCTGTAACCAATCATCACCAAATGGCCGACACAGGTACCAAGATGATTCATATAGGCAAAAACACCAAAAGCACGATCATATCAAAGGGTATCAGTGCGGGCCACAGCCAAAACTCTTACCGTGGACTTGTAAGGGCTGCATCCACTGCCGACAATGCACGCAATTACTCGTCGTGCGACAGTCTGCTTCTCGGAAGCGACTGCGGGGCACACACCTTCCCGTATATGGATATACATAACGATACCGCCATAGTGGAGCATGAGGCCACCACAAGCAAGATAAGCGAAGACCAACTCTTCTACTGCAACCAAAGAGGAATACCCACAGAACAGGCCGTGGGACTCATAGTAAATGGTTATGCCAAGGAGGTGCTCAACAAACTGCCCATGGAGTTTGCCGTGGAAGCCCAGAAACTACTCAGCGTTTCGCTTGAGGGTACCGTGGGATAGCAACCATATCATCCATAAAAATTGAAATAGCAATGTTAGAAGTAAAAGATTTATGCGCCAAGATTGGTGACAAAGAGATATTAAAGGGCATCAACCTGACCATAAGGGATGGTGAAACCCACGCTATCATGGGACCTAACGGTTCGGGCAAGTCTACACTCAGCGCCGTGCTCGTGGGCAACCCCATGTATGAGGTGACATCAGGTACGGCCATATTCAATGGCAAAGACCTGCTAACTATGAAACCCGAAGATAGGGCACATGAGGGACTCTTTCTCTCCTTCCAGTATCCCGTGGAGATTCCAGGAGTGTCTATGACCAATTTCATGCGTGCTGCCATCAATGAAAAGCGCAAGTATGAAGGGCTCGAACCAATGTCAGCAGGCGATTTCCTCAAACTCATGAGAGAGAAACGCAAGATTGTTGAACTCGACAGCAAACTGGCCAACCGTTCTGTAAACGAAGGATTCAGCGGAGGTGAGAAGAAACGCAACGAGATATTCCAGATGGCTATGCTCGAACCCAAACTCTCTATCCTCGACGAGACAGACTCTGGTCTGGATGTGGATGCACTGCGCATTGTGGCCGAGGGAGTAAACAAACTCAAAACCCCACAAACCAGTTGCATAGTCATCACACATTATGAAAGACTGCTTGACTATATCAAGCCAGATTTCATACATGTGCTCTATAAGGGCAGAATAGTAAAGACTGCCGGGCCCGAACTGGCCAAGGAGATAGAAGAGAGAGGCTACGACTGGATTAAGGCGGAAATAGGAGAGTGACATGCAGAGCGAACAGCAATACATAGAATTATATGAGAAATGCCGCACTATGATATGCGAGCATAGTGCTGGCGTGATGAATGATGTCAGAGAAAAGGCTTTCGATGACTTTAAGTGTCAGGGATTCCCTACACGCAAAGTGGAGAGATATAAGTATACCGACATCGCCAAGTTGTTTGAACCGGATTATGGTCTCAACCTGTCAAGGCTTGATATACCAGTCAATCCATATAATGCTTTCAAGTGCGATGTGCCCAATCTCAGCACCTCGCTCTATTTCGTTGTCAACGACTGTTTCTATACAAAACTCCAGCCAAAAGGACATCTGCCAGAGGGGGTGATAGTCTCATCACTTAAGGATGAGGCAACCAAAAACCCCCATTTCATCGCTCAATACTATGCGAAACTGGCAAAAACAGACGAGGATGGCATCAATGCCCTCAATACCATGCTGGCACAAGACGGACTTTTTATTTATGTGCCCAAGGGGGTGGTAGTGGAGCGCACCGTGCAGGTAATCAATATCCTAAGGGCAGATGTAGACCTGATGGTAAACAGACGTGTGCTCATCGTGGTGGAAGAGGGTGCAGAAATCAAACTGCTCTTCTGCGACCATGCTGCCGACGACAAACGATTCCTTGCCACGCAGGTGATAGAGGCTTTTGTGGCCGACAATGCATCACTCGACCTCTATTGCCTCGAGGAGACGCACGCCAGAAATGTAAGGGTCAGCAACCTCTTTATTGACCAGCAGGCCAACAGCCGTGTCAACCATAATGTGATCACTCTGCATAATGGTATCACACGCAATCGTACAGACCTCGTATTCAATGGTGAGGGAGCGGAGTGCAACCTCTGCGGCTGTGTGATTGCCGACAAGACCCAGCATGTAGACAATAACACACTTATTGACCATAAGTCGGCACATTGCACAAGCAACGAACTGTATAAGTATGTGCTCGATGATGAGGCTACAGGTGCATTTGCAGGCAAGGTGCTGGTAAGGCACGGTGCACAGAAAACTGTTTCGCAGGAGCGCAATCAGAATCTCTGCGCCACCAGCAAGGCCAGGATGTATACCCAACCCATGCTCGAGATATATGCTGACGATGTGAAATGCGCCCATGGCTCCACCGTCGGACAACTCAACGAGGCTGCTATGTTTTATATGAGACAGAGGGGCATATCAGAGCGCGAGGCAAAGTTGCTTATGGAGTTTGCATTCGTCAACGAGGTCATCGATCAGATGTCATTGCAGCCATTGAGAGACAGACTTCATCATCTCGTTGAAAAGAGATTCCGTGGCGAACTAAGCAAGTGCGAAGGTTGCCAACTCTGCAAGTGATAGATAGAAAAACTCAAGTTAGACTTATGACCGAACAATATCCTGTAGAAGACATACGCAAGGATTTCCCCATATTGCAGCGCGAGGTGTATAACAAACCTCTCGTGTATCTCGACAATGCTGCCACCACCCAGAAACCCCTCTGTGTGCTGGATGCCATGAGAGAGGAATACCTAAATGTGAATGCCAATGTGCATAGGGGAGTGCATTACCTGTCGCAGCGTGCCACCGACCTGCACGAGGAAGCCCGTGAAACGGTAAGACGCTTTATCAATGCCGACAAGACAGAAGAGATAGTGTTTACCCGTGGCACCACCGAGAGCATCAATCTTGTGGTTTCGTCGTTCTGCGATGAATGTATGGCTCCTGGCGACGAAGTGATAGTGTCGGAGATGGAGCACCATAGCAATATAGTGCCATGGCAGTTGCAGGCCGCCAAAAAGGGCATTGCCATCAAGGTTATCCCCATCGACGACCGTGGATGCCTGAAGATGGATACACTCGAGTCACTCATTACCGAGCGCACCCGCATCATCAGTGTGGCTCATGTGAGCAATGTGCTCGGCACCATAAATCCTGTCAAGGATATCATATCATTGGCTCACAGTAAGGGAATACCCGTATTGGTAGACGGTGCCCAGGCTGCTCCCCATTTCAAGGTAGACGTGAAAGATATGGACTGCGATTTCTATGTCTTCAGCGGTCATAAGATGTATGGTCCTACGGGCATTGGAGTACTCTATGGCAAGGAGGAATGGCTTGATAGGTTGCCGCCGTATCAGGGCGGAGGCGAGATGATAGAGAGTGTCAGTTTTGAAAAGACCGTGTTCGAACGGTTGCCGTTTAAGTTTGAGGCCGGCACTCCCGACTATGTGGCCACTCATGGCTTGGCCACTGCCATTGCATATATGGAGAAGATTGGACTCCACAATATCTCTGAGCATGAGCGCATGCTCACCCGATATTGTATGGACAAGATGGATCAGATAGAGGGTCTTCGCATCTTTGGTCGTGCCGATGATAAGGATGCCGTGGTGTCATTCCTTGTTAGAGATATCCACCATCTCGATATGGGCACCTTGCTCGACCGTCTCGGCATAGCCGTGCGCACAGGTCATCACTGTGCCGAACCGCTCATGCACCGCCTTGGAATACAAGGCACGGTAAGGGCATCGTTTGCGCTCTATAATACTACCGAAGAGATAGACACCCTTGTGGCAGGAATAGAGCGGGTGAGCCGCATGTTTTGACCCGAGGCATTTAATGATTGCACGCGACTTATTCCCCCAATCCGCTCTTCTTGCATCCCCTAAGTGCTGCCGCCAGCCATGCCAAGGCTGCAAACCTAAGTGTCAGCGGACAGTCAACGGGAAAGACGGCGAAGGTGAAAGCCATCTGTGCATTGAGGATATGTGCGGTTTGGCGAAGGCTCAGTTTCTTGTCGATGAGCGACGAGTAATAAGATGCTACGTATGCCAGTGGCGTGCAAATCATGCTTTTGGCACTTTCATATAGGCTTGCCATGGTGATATTGCCAAACGTTCTCTCTGTCATAGAGTTGATGCCTCTCAATGGTGCTGCTTCTGCTGTTCTTTTCATAATCGTATGTATTTAATGGTTATTCATTATTGTTTACGATGCAAAGAAAACCATTGTTTGTGCACAAATAGTTCAATATGAAACTTTTATAGTTAACGATAATTAAAAATTAACATCCGTTTACAAAACAACGATATATATGCTGTCTAATCATTATAATATTGGTGTGGTGGAGGCTGGTTGCGATGAGGCTGGCCGTGGTTGTTTGGCAGGCAGTGTTTATGCTGCCGCGGTGATATTACCCCCTGATTATGCCAATGAGTGTCTCAATGATTCCAAGCAACTCACAGAGCATAAGCGCATCCTTTTGCGTCAGGAGATAGAGCATGATGCTGTGGCATGGGCCGTGGGCATAGTCACTCCCGAAGAGATAGACCGCATCAACATACTGAATGCAAGCATACTGGCCATGCACAGGGCATTAGACCAATTGAAGGTGCGTCCAGAGGCTATCATTGTAGACGGCAACAGGTTTAAACCATATAATGATATACCGTCTACAACTATCGTAAAGGGAGATGGAAAGTATCTTTCCATAGCGGCAGCCAGCATATTGGCCAAAACCTATCGTGATGATTATATGATGCAGTTGGCAGAGCAATATCCCCAGTATGACTGGCAGTCAAACAAAGGATATCCCACTCGCAAGCACCGTGACGCCATAAGGGAGTTTGGCATATCGCCATATCATCGCAAGTCATTCAATCTGCTTGGCGATACGCAGTTGTCATTTGATTTCTAACCCCTTGCCCATTGTCTGCCATGCGTCATAACCAATTGGAAAAGGAACTGCAACTTATGTTGCTCATGACTGAAAACAGGCATTATACCGTTGAGCAGTTGTGCGACCGCATACAGATATCTCGTCGTAACCTATACTATTATATTGACTTCTTTCGCGATGCTGGTTTTGTGGTTGAGAAGCATGGCACCTACTATAGTCTCGACAAGAGTTCGCCCTTTTTCACCAAACTCTTCAAGTCTGTATCCATTACAGAAGATGAGGCTATCACTATACGTCGCATCCTCGACAAGGTGAGCGACAATAGTCTGCAGGTAGCCAGTCTGAAACGAAAACTGGAGCGCCTTTATGATCTTGATATCCTCAATAGCCTGGCCACCGACGAGAAGCGTGCAGCCAATGTAAACGCCCTTTATGATGCCATGAAACTGAAGCGTGTGGCTGTTATCCACAACTATTCGTCGCCCAACAGCAACACGTCGAGGGCACGTGTGGTGGAACCCTTCATGTTTCTCAACGGCAATAATGACGTGTGCTGTTATGAGATTACGGCCAAGGCCAACAAGACATTCCGTGTGGCGAGGATGGGGCGTGTAGAGGTGCTCAACGACCAATGGCAGCATGAACCCTTGCATCGCCGTATGTTTACAGATATATTCATGTTTGGCAGCGACAAGCAGGAAATCATCACCCTGCGGCTTGACCGACTGGCATACAATCTGCTTACGGAGGAATATCCCAAGTCGCATACTTATATCACACAAGACGACGATACCCATTGGCTTCTCCGCCTGCCCGTGTGCAGTTATCTTGGCATTGGTCGCTTTGTGCTGGGTCTCTACGACCATATAGAGGTTCTTGAAACAGAAAATTTCAAACAATATCTCCGCAGCCAGTTGACTCGCTTCTTGAATGAAGACACAGTAGTCTGACTGCGGAGGTAGCAAAAAAACTTCTATCTGATTTATTGGGCTCTGAATTTCTCGGCTTGGCTTCTTATCAGTTCGGCATCGTCGAAATAGTCTATGCGCATGGCGTGGCGTACCTCGTCCATGGTTTTGGCTGCTGTTTCGCGTGCTTTCTCTGTACCCTTCTTCAAGATATTGTATATCTCTGGAATGTCCTGCTCGAGTTCATGTCTGCGTACTCGCATTGGTTCGAGCATGTTGTTGATGATGGTATTGAGAAATTTCTTGCATGTGCCGTCGCCTATGCCGCCCTTCACATACTGGGCCTTCAGTTCCTCAAGGTTATGGAACTCGGGCCAGTAGTTGGCAAAGTCGTCATCGCAGCTGAAAGCCTCGAGATATGTAAACACGGCATTGCCCTCGAGATTGCCTGGTTCGTCCATGCTCATGCGTGGTGCACCATTAGACATCTTCTTTACTTTCTTCCATACTTCTGCTGCTGAGTCGCTTAGATAAATGCAGTTGCCGAGGCTCTTGCTCATTTTCTCCTTGCCGTCGGTGCCAGGCAGTCGGCGTGCGGTGGCATTGTCGGGCAGCATGATATCTGGTTCCACCAATACGGGGGCATAGGTCTGATTGAAGCGTCTCACCAGTTCGCGGGTCACCTCAATCATCGGTTCCTGGTCTTCGCCCGCAGGCACTGTGGTAGCCTTAAAGAGGGTTATGTCGGCAGCCTGGCTTACGGGATAGCAGAAGAACCCCAGTGGGATATTGGCTTCGAAGTTGCGCATTTTTATCTCTGTCTTAACAGTAGGATTGCGCTGCACCCTTGATACCGTTATGAGGTTCATGAGGTATGTGGTGAGTTCTGCCAGTTCGGGTATTTGGCTTTGGATAAAGAGTGTGCACTTGTCTGGATCCAGTCCGGCAGCCAGATAGTCTAAAGCCACCTCAATGATATTCTGTCTGATCTTCTCGGGGTTGTCAGCATTGTCGGTAAGAGCCTGCACGTCGGCCATAAAGACAAACATCTGCTTGTAGTCGCCAGCGTTTTGCAGTTCCACTCTTCTCTTGAGCGAACCGATATAATGCCCCAGGTGCAGTTTGCCTGTTGGGCGGTCGCCTGTAAGTATTACTTTCTCCATATTATGGCTAATAATTACGTGTTTATATTATCAAAGTTGTTTATGAGGTGCGAAGTTACTATTTTTATGTGATACGGCAAAGGAAAAAGTCGAAAACTTTTTTCTTTGCCGCATACTATTGTGATTATCAGTGCTGATAAAGACATTTGTTTATTCCATTCTGTCAACGTTATCAGGTGTGTTGGCATCTTTATCTGCAATGGTTGAGAAGTCATATTGCGCTTCGCTGTCTGTGGCTATCAGCACCCCGTCGCCTGTTGTTGGGGTGGGCGAGAATGTTGTTTTGCGGTTGTCGTATGTGCCCAGCAACACCACTGTTCCGTCTTCGGCATTCATCCACCACACTTTCTTCTTTTTGCCTTTTATCACTGTGAGGTCTAAGGTAAAGGGTTTGGGGTTATAGACGTATGCCAGCAGATAGTCGTTGCCTTTTGTGGCTGCCACGCGGTCATATCTTGTGCCGTTGTCTATCACCGCTTTTTGGCATGGGGTGCGCTCAAGGTAAGGCAGCATGAGCATTAGCCTCTTGAGATATTTCATCTGGTTGAATCCCGGGTCGTCTACAGCTTTGTACCATGGTTTGTCTATACCGTCGGCAAAATAGGCGCCAGGGAATCCAGGCTTCACAAACTGCATGATATTATTGTTGCCGTATGTATGTCCGCATGATCCTGCAAATACCGACCAGTAGGCATATCTCCTTACCTCCCGTGCCGACCATCTTGGTTCGTCGTTGTCATGTAGTCCCTTGGGTATTCCCTCATAACTGGGTTCTGAGTCTATGACAGGTTTTATGGGCTTATAGTTCCATGCCGAGTCCACATACATCCAGTTGTCTTCTTCCGTGCTGTCGGGTATGGCGTATGTGGTGTTGCCCATGCGTTGCCCATAGCGGCGATGGCCACTTTGGAAAGTATTGAAGTCGAGCCATTTGGCATCGTTGAACCATTGTGCAGATGTGTGCCTGCCCCTGGGATGATAAGTCATCAAGTGTTTTTTGTCTATACTCTTGATGGTGTTTGCCATGGCGTGCCACACTTCGGGATGTATATCTCCTTGTATGTCGCCGCCCATTATCCAAATGATATTAGGGCATTTCTTGTATCTGTTGGCCAGAAAGGCGCCATAGGTCTTGGCCTGTTCTTCATTGATGGCACCGCTCTTTACCATGCTGCCCCAGATGCACACCATGCCTATGTATATGTTATGTCGTGCAGCGGTGTTGATGATATAATCCAAGTGGTTCCAGTAGCCATACACCCCATGGGTATCGGCATGCGAGAAGTCGAAATCCTTGTCAAAAGACATCTGTCCGTATGTGTTGATGGCAGGTATGCTATTTATTACCTGTATCTGCACCACGTTATATCCAGCCTTTTCGCATTTGGTCAGATAGAAGTCCACCTCTTCGCGGTTGAGTCTTTGCGGCATGAGCCATCCTGTCTCGCCGAGCCAGAAAAACGGTTTGCCGTTTGAGAACTGCAGAAAGCGTTGATTATCGCTCACTTTCAGTGTTCCGTTGTCCCATAGATTGTTTTTTGCAGCCGCTGTTGTTATCATCATCATCACGGCCAATATAAATCGTAGTTTCATAACTTAGAGAATATCAAGTTTAAGTAAATCACTGCAAATATACTCTTTTTCTTCTGACTATCCAAACGTTTGCAATAGTTTATTAATGACAACATACATCCAACAGGGCTTATAGACATAGGAATACCAGTAGCATCATTACAACTGTAATAACATCGCCTCATAAACAGCATTTTTTTAACCGAGATGAGACGAGTGGATAACAGCTGTTTATGCATTCTAATAACAGTTGTTCTTGTACTCTTATAACAACTATTCTTGTACCATTATAACAACTATTCTTGTACCCTTATAATAACTGTTCTTGCACTCTTATAATAACTGTTCTTGTACCCTTATAACAACTATTCTTGTACCCTTATAACAGCTATTGTTATACCCTATGATTAGTTGGTTAGAAAAACCATGGTTCCTATTCATCAAATTCCAAATAATTGCTTGTAACCGAATTCAAGTTTCGCTTTAATTTTGCAGCAAGTTGAATCAGAGAATAAGCGCAAGCGTTCAAGGCACGCCCCGAAGGGGCAACGAGCACATAGCCCAGGGCATCGCCCTGGGTATGATGAAGCGATGAAGTGCGCCCTGAAGGGGCAAAAGCATTATCGTGCAAGCGTTTATAGAGACGCTTTTGCCCTTTCAGGGCGCAATAGCGGTGGCTAATCTACCCAGGGCGATGCCCTGGGCTATGCGCTTGCTGGGCCTTCAGCCCGCTCTTTAAACGCTTGTCAGCTACAAGTGAACACTTTCGAAACTTGAATAACCGAATAAAAAATGCTTGAAAAATTGAATATAACGGATAATAATCCGCTATTTTGTAATCATGGTACCTATACCCCCTGTGACATTATCTGAAAAGTGTGACAAAATACCCCCATAAGGGTGTGACAAAATGGGTACCCTTCCCCCTT
>SAMEA3663092__coassemble_186_pt1 | contig 21776 bp, 19 predicted proteins | sample SAMEA3663092__metabat2_high_PE_017 | metagenome-assembled genome bin SAMEA3663092 (sample SAMEA3663092) | pig gut metagenome | biome: pig gut; feature: pig-associated habitat; material: faeces | place: France | collected 2012 | reverse complement strand
CAGAAATGACTGAAGAGGTTTGAGAGCACTTCATCGGTGGTGATAGTGCCGCCAACAATATCGGAGAGATGGGTTATGCATAGACGGAGGTCTTCGCTTAACAGGTCGCCACTCAATCCCAAGGAAAGGCCCTGCTCTATCCTATCAATGCAATCCAAAGCATGGATGAGCGACTGGTAATGACGAGCACTGGTTACTATCACATCGTTGGCATGAACCTCTGGTATGTCTGACAATTCAAAAATTTTGTCGCGAAGGGTATCCAAACCAATCTCATTGGCTGCCGAGATGGATATGGTGGGGATACCATACAACGAGAGATCAAAACGCGACTGGCCATCATCACACTTGGTGCATACAGACAATAGTTTCTTGTTTCTGCATCTCTCGAGCATGTCGGCAACAGACAACTCATCTGGTTTTTCGTCGCTCAACCATAACACAACCGATGCTTCCTCAATCTTGCGATAAGCAAGATCTATGCCTATTTTCTCCACTTCATCATCAGTATGTCTAATACCCGCAGTGTCAATAAATCTGAAGGTTACGCCACGTATGTCAACAGCATCTTCAATGACATCACGGGTGGTGCCATGGATATTGCTCACTATGGCCCTCTCCTCTCCTACCAGATGATTGAGCAGAGTGCTCTTGCCCACATTGGTTTTGCCAATGATAGCCACAGGCACACCATGCTTTATGGCATTGCCAGTCTTGAAAGATGCTGCCAATGATGATATATGGATGCGTATGTCGTTGACCAATGAAATGATCTCTTCGCGGCTGGCAAAAGTAACATCCTCTTCGGAGAAATCAAGTTCCAATTCAAGCAATGTGGTAATATGTAGAAGTTTGTCGCGGAGTTGTGCGAGCAATGATGAGAAATTGCCTCGCAATTGTGCTATGGCCATGCTATGAGTGGCCTTGTTTGTAGACGAGATAAGGTCGGCAACTGCCTCTGCCTGACTGAGGTCCATCTTTCCGTTAATGAAAGCCCTCTGAGTGTATTCTCCTGGATTGGCCTGGCGGCATCCGTGCTCAATGAGTAATTGGATTATGGTATTGGCAATATATCTGGAACCATGGCATGATATCTCCACCGAGTCTTCGCCCGTATAGGAATGTGGATGCCTGAATACTGATACAATCACATCATCAACGACCTCCCCCTCGGTATTGATGATGCTGCCATAATGCAGTGTGTTGGCTTTGGCATCTGCCAATGGTTTTGCATTGTTTGCGGCTGGTCTAAACAAGCTGTCGGCAATGGGAATGGCATTGTGACCAGACACCCTGACGATGCAGATGGCTCCACCCGTGGCAGTGGCAAGGGCGCAGATAGTATCAGTATTCATTTTGTAATGTTTTTTATAGATAGATTTTTATAATGTCTACCATCAATAATTAGTAATCATGGGGTTCGGCATTGTTATATTCTGTCGAGAACAATTTTGATCAAGTCAGAGATATGTGATTTATATCCGGCATCAGCCTTCTTGGCTCTTCTGTTGGCTATAACCATGCAGCATGTGAGCGCCTTATGACCGAGCAGAGCAGATAAACCAGCAACTGCACTGCTCTCCATCTCGAAATTGGTAATGCGCAGGCCGTTGTGTTCAAAGGCTTCAATCTTGCTGTTTTGGTCGGGATCAGCCAGAGGTATGCGCAGTTGCCTACCCTGAGGACCAAAGAAACCGCCGCAAGCAATAGTGACGCCCCTAACCATATCATTGCCCGCAATGCGGTTTAACAGTTCTGGATCATTATCTATAACATAAGGAGCCGAGAGGAGCGGATTCCATTTCATGTGTTTCTTGAAATCCTCTTCGAAGGGCAAGTCGCAGACCTCGTTTCGTCCAGCATAGAAATTGAGGAGGCCATCAAAGCCAATGCTCTTGACGCTTGCGATGAATGTTCCCGTGGGCGTGTTTTCCTGCAGTCCGCCACAAGTGCCAATACGTACAAAGGTCAACTGCCTCTTTTCTTCTTTCTCTTCACGTGTATTGAAATCAATATTTGCGAGGGCATCCATCTCGTTGAGCACTATATCTATATTGTCGCATCCGATGCCAGTACTCTGTACTGTTATCCTCTTGCCATGATAGGTGCCCGTTACTGACTTGAATTCGCGGTTGGCGGCGGTATGCTCAATAGAGTCGAAAAAACCTGCCACCATGTCTACTCTGCCAGGGTCTCCCACAAGTATTACCTTGTCGGCCAACTCCTCGGGTTTGAGATGGAGATGAAATACGCTGCCATCACCATTGATGATGAGTTCAGACTCTGCAAAATACTTTTTCATAGGCTTTTTGTTTTATTTGTTGATTACTTCTAATTCTTTGGCTCTTATGCTCTTGACCATATCGGCTATTTCTCTGGAGAGAGTTTCCACCCTGATCTCGTTTTGCAAGATCTCAGCCTTGAGTTGCTGTCTTTTGTTTCCCTGATAACTGGCATACGTGATTCTGTCGGCATCCAGTTTGGTCAGGAGTTTTCGTTTTTCGTTTTCCTTGAACTGCAGGTCGGTGAAGAGCACTTTTGCCTCGCTACTTCTGAATTGAGAAATATCAGAATAAACATAGTCATTGTTGATAACAAAAGAGAATGTGGCATGCTCCACCTTCTTACTATTTTTTGTTTTTAGGGCAGAGAGACGTGCCAGAGCCTTGCTGCGCTGTGTGCCGTCACCCCATGTATCCTTGATGGAGCATATGTCGGCCAAGCGTTTGATTTGCTCATCGCTTATTCCCTTGTCTTTATAAGAGCTTCTCACCTCCGATGGCACAAAAATATAGATGCACACCTTGCCTTCTGGCTGGCGGCGGTCGGTAACAAACCATCCGATATTCTCCATTTCGTCGATGGCATAGAGATAGTCATTGGTAGTGGAATTAAATGGCATTCCGATATTCTCGGCCTTGAGATACTGCCCTGTCTCGCTGTCGTATCTGGTCACGAAGATATCATAACCGCCCACGCTACCCTCGCCTTTAGCTGCAAAATAGAGAGTCTGCCCATCTGGCATCACAAAGGGGTAGTCGGCATTTACAAAGGCTGTATCTTCTGCTATGCCCTTGATACTGTCGGGAGCAGACCATTTACCGTCGAGGAAATTACTGGAATAAAGGCGACTATGACTGGACATATCGGCTATCGAATAGAAGCATTTGTCGCCGAGATCATTGACATATACGGTGGCATCTCTCTGGTTATCAGTGCCGAAGAAGCCATCATAGGAGGCTATCTCTCCTGCCTCCTGACTGAGCGAGAAATGCTTGAACACATCCTTTTTGTCTACCACCATACTGTCGATGATTACCACATCCTGAGTGGCAGAGAGCAGCATGTCGTAGTATTGCTGGCGCCTCATCTCCTGCTCCGTCATGGCATTCTCCACTTTGCCTTTCGACTTCTTCTTGGCAGTTTTAGTTCTTCGCTGCGCTGAGGCAGGCAACATGACTGCAATCATCAATGCGGCCACAAACAAATATCTGATATTCATATTATACAATTGTGTTGTCGTTTTGTTATGTTTTTAAAATACAAAGATATTCAAAACAATTGTATTAAAGAAAGAATTAACAAACATTTATACACTATTCCATCAGTTTTCCCTCAGACTCGAGTGCATTCCACACAGAATAGCGTGCTTCGGGGTTCATCTTTTCTATCTTTGCAAACATATCTGCCATGTCTGCTCGATGCGAGTCGGTCTCGTAAGGACAGATCTTGATGAGTTTTTGGTAATGATGTAAATCAGCCAATAACCTTATATCTTTTTCTGCCACTAAGCACAGTGGGCGTATGATGGTGATGGGCATCTTTTTCATGGTGAGGCTGGCGGGCATAGTAGAGAAATGTCCTTGAAAGAAGATGTTCATCATGGCCGTATGTATGATGTCGTCCTGATGGTGCCCTAAGGCTATCTTGTTGAACCCCAATTCTTGGGCGAGATTAAACATCTGCTTTCTCCTCTGCCATGAGCAGAGAAAGCATCGTGGTTTGCCTTTGCTTTCGTCATATTCAAACCCCGTATTTACTATGTGCAAGCGTATGCCAAGATCAGCAGTGAACTGCTCGAGATAGGAAAGATCTGTCTCATAGCGTATGTTGTCCATGCGCACATGCACCGCCTCAACATCAAAAGAAGGTTTTAGTATTCTGCGCCGACGCGCAAGCATCTCGAGCAGACAGAGCGAATCCTTTCCGCCAGAGAGCCCCACCAGAATCCTATCGGCATCTTGGATGAGGTGATAGTCGGTGAGTGCCTTTTGAAACCTCCTGCTTATTCGTCGCAGTAGAATGTCCTCTTCAGTGGGTTTGGGCATTTTGGTGGGCTCTTTACTTCATAAACACGAGATATACGGCACAAATAATGAGGAAGAAAGCCAACACATGATTCCAGTGGATGTTTTGTCCCTGAAACATGATATTGGCTATAACGGCGAAGACCACCAGGCTGATACACTCTTGGATAACCTTGAGTTGTACCAGACTGAATGGTCCTCCATTGGCTTCAAATCCTATGCGGTTGGCAGGCACCTGACAGCAATATTCGAGGAATGCTATTCCCCAAGAAAATGCGATAACACCGATGAGTGGCCATGAAGAAGAGGCCCCACTCTGCTGGAGTTTTAGATGCCCATACCATGCTAATGTCATGAAGACATTACTGAGCAACAGCAACAGGATAGTATAAAAACCGTTCATATCTTAATTTTGCTGCAATGATTTGTGCATGTTGAGGGCTGCCCTGCGGCCGTCGCCCATGGCGAGTATCACGGTGGCGCCACCTCTTACGATGTCACCTCCAGCAAATACATCACTACGCGAACTCCTCATCTCGTCATTAACAGCAATGGTATTCTTGCGACCCAGTTCCAGTCCCTCTATACTATTGGGAACCAATGGGTTTGGCGATACACCCACAGCCACGATAACCTGATCAACATCCATAACCACGGTCTTACCCTCTACAGCTACAGGACTTCGGCGTCCGCTGGCATCAGGTTCGCCTAGTTCCATCACCTGCAGCACAGCCTTGGCCACAGCACCGTTTTCGTCGGCAATATACTCAATAGGATTATGGAGTGTAAGGAAATTAATTCCTTCTTCTTTTGCATGCTTAACCTCTTCGAGTCGTGCAGGCATTTCAGCCTCTGAGCGTCGGTAAACGAGGGTCACATCGGCACCCAATCGTTTGGCAGTGCGGCATGAGTCCATGGCCGTGTTTCCTCCACCCACCACGAGCACATGCTTGCCCAAGTTAATAGGTGTGTCGGTGGATGGATTAGCAGCATCCATAAGGTTTACACGTGTGAGATACTCATTTGACGACATGATATTGATGCTGTTTTCTCCAGGTATGCCCATGAAATTAGGTAGTCCGGCACCAGAACCCACAAATATTCCCTTGAAGCCGTCAGCCTCAAGTTGCTCCACAGTGATGGTCTTGCCCACTATGCAGTCAGTCACGAAATGCACGCCCATCTTCTTGAGGTTGTCTATCTCCACATCCACAATATGGTTTGGCAGACGGAACTCTGGTATTCCATATTTGAGCACACCGCCAATCTCATGCAGGGCCTCAAACACATGCACATCATAACCGAACTTGGCCATATCTCCGGCAAAGCTTAGACCCGAAGGACCAGATCCCACTACAGCAATCTTGATACCATTGGCAGGTGCTAGATCGGGCAATGATATATTGCCGCTCTCGCGCTCATAGTCGGCAGCAAAACGCTCTAGGTATCCTATGGCTACGGCAGGTTCGTTCATCTTTAGATGTATGCACTTGCTTTCGCACTGCTTCTCCTGTGGGCACACACGACCGCACACTGCAGGCAGTGCAGACGTATTCTTGAGCACCTTTGCTGCAGAGAGGAAATAGCCTCGCTCAATATTCTTTATAAATGAAGGAATATTGATATTTACTGGGCAACCCTCCACACATGAGGGGTTGGCACAGTCGAGACATCTTTTGGCTTCTGTCATTGCCAACTTGGCAGTAAGACCTGTATTAACTTCCTCCAAGCGGGTGTGAGAACGGTATTCGGCATCCAGTTCGGGCATCACCACACGCTCTATAGCAGTGCGCTCCTTGGGTTTCATGGATGAGCGCAGAACCTTGCGCCACTCGGCATTTCTGTCAGTGAGCACCTCAATAGGTTCAACATCACCAATCTCGGCCGACTTTATCTCCTCATAACTATGGTTTTCAACCACTTCCGACTTTTCGTTAGACAATTCGTGATGAGCTATATAGTCTTCCATCTCACGCAATTCCTCTTTCTTAAAGGTGCCCATGCGCTTAAACATCTCATCCCAGTCAACAAGTGCTCCGTCGAACTCAGGACCATCAATACATACAAACTTGGTCTTGCCGCCAATGGTCAATCTGCATGCTCCACACATACCCGTTCCGTCCACCATGATGGTGTTGAGCGAGACGTCGGTGGGTATACCATATTTCTGTGTGAGCAAGCAGCAGAACTTCATCATGATGGCTGGACCTATAGCAAACACTTTGTCTACCTTTTCCTGCTTGATGAATTTCTCGATACCCACGGTCACCACACCCTTTTCGCCATAACTGCCGTCGTCGGTCATGATAATGGTTTCATCGCTGCTTGACCTAACCTCATCTTCGAGGATAACCAAATCCTTGGAGCGTCCAGCTATTACCGACAACACCCTGTTGCCAGCAGCCTTCAGTGCACGGATGATAGGCAGCATTGGGGCTGCACCCACACCACCGCCAGCACAAACCACAGTACCAAAATTCTCAATATGTGTGGGATTTCCCAAAGGCCCAACCACATCGGTAACATAGTCACCCTCATTGAGTTCGCACAGACGGGTAGAAGAAAGTCCAACCTTCTGAACAACAAGTGTGATGGTACCCTTGTCAATATCAGCATCTGCTATTGTGAGTGGCATACGCTCGCCCTTATCACCTATTCTTACTATGACGAAATTGCCAGCCTTGCGACTCTTGGCAATGAGAGGTGCCTCTACTTCAAAGAGGAATACCTTTTCAGAAAACTGTTTCTTCTTTACAATTCTATTCATCCTTTTTCATTATTATGGATTGTGAAATCCGTTTTTTTCGATTTGGTTGTATTCAGTTTGATAGTTTGTATGTCGTTAGGGTAAGTGATTACTGGAAGTTATTGTCGTCAAGAATGTCGAATCCACAGTAAGGCACCAGGCACTTGGGCACTTTGATACCCTCTGGAGTCTGGTTGTTTTCAATGATGGCAGCCACTATACGGGGCAATGCGAGAGCCGAACCATTGAGTGTGTGGCAGAGTTCAATCTTCTTGTCGTCGGCACGGCGATAGCGGCACTTGAGCCTGTTGGCCTGATAACTCTCGAAATTGGATACTGAAGACACCTCGAGCCATCTCTTCTGTGCTGCGCTGTAGACCTCAAAGTCGTAGCATATAGCAGAAGTGAAACTCATGTCGCCACCGCACAGACGTAGTATACGGTATGGCAATTCGAGTTTCTTTACCAGTCCCTCCACATGATCAAGCATCTCCTTGAGACTCTCGTATGAATGCTGTGGGGTATCAATGCGTACTATCTCCACCTTGTCGAACTGATGCAGGCGGTTAAGTCCTCTTACATCCTTGCCATAAGAGCCAGCTTCTCTGCGGAAGCATGCCGAATAGGCTGTTCGCTTGATGGGAAGATCTTTCTCGTCGAGAATCACATCACGGAAGATATTGGTGACAGGCACCTCGGCAGTAGGAATGAGGTAGAGGTTGTCAAGATTGCAGTGATACATTTGTCCCTCCTTGTCTGGCAACTGACCAGTGCCATAGCCAGAAGCTTCGTTGACCACGTATGGTGGTTGTACCTCGAGATAACCGCTTTTTCGAGCCTCATCGAGGAAGAAAGCCTCGAGAGCTCTCTGTAGGCGTGCCATCTTGCCTACATAGATAGGGAAGCCAGCACCCGTGATCTTGACCCCCATGTCAAAATCAATGAGATTGTATTTCTTGCAGAGATCCCAATGACACAGGGCATCATCGCCCAGTTCGGGCATCACACCGCCAGTGGTAACCACCACATTGTCGGCAGCACCCTCTCCCTCGGGCACATCATCATTTGGGATATTGGGTATGGCACAGAGCAGTGTATTGAGCTCCTGTTCGGCCTTGTCCATATCGAGTTGCAACTGCTTGTCGATGGTTTTGAGTTCAGCCACCTTGGCTTTGATAGCCTCAGCCTCCTCTTTCTTGCCCTCTTTCATAAGAGAACCAATCTGAGCAGCCATTTGCTTGGCTTCCTGCTTGGTCTTATCCAGTTGTTTCTGGGCTTCTCTTCTTTGCTTGTCGACAGCCAGCACATTGTCGATAGCAACTTTAGCATCTTTGAAATGTTTCTTTTCAAGTCCGCGTATCACACGTTCTGTTTCCTCTGTAATGAGTTTAAGTGTAAGCATATTGCGTCAATAATTTAAATATTGTTATACTAAGGTGCAAAGTTACTACAAAAATCGGTAATTGAGAAGAAAATGATAAAAAAAATGTAGTTATGCTTAATCCTTTGACCAATATCAGTAAAAATGGTTGGTAGATACCCAAACACACAGGTCCTATTCCCACATTTGGAAATGGTTAACAAAGAATGAGGAAATAGTTGACAAAGAATAAGGAAATGGTTGACAAAGAATGAAGAAATGATTGACTTTACTATTGTAATGCGACCAATAAGACGCAGAAGTCCCAATGCTCAGTTCAGAGCATTGGGACATATCTGTTGTTTGTTTGGAATAAATTATTTTTTGTTTAATTCTTTACGCTTCAGCTTCGGGAATAACAGAAACGAAACTCTTGTTGCGCTTGCCTTTTTTGAAGCAAACAGTACCGTCAACAAGTGCATACAAGGTATCGTCTTTGCCCATACCTACGTTAGCACCAGGATTGTGAACGCTACCGCGCTGGCGAACGATGATATTGCCAGCAATAACCTTCTGACCACCCCAAATCTTAACGCCTAATCTCTGTGAAGCTGACTCACGTCCGTTCTTCGAACTACCAACACCTTTTTTATGTGCCATTTTTCAGTTCCTCCTAAAATTTAAGCGATTACTTGTTTGATTACAATCTGAGTGAATTGCTCGCGATGACCGTTCTTCTTGCGGTAATCCTTGCGTCTCTTCATTTTGAAGACGATAACCTTGTCTCCTTTAACGAGAGGATTCACTACCTCACACACTACCTTGGCACCTTCAACGGTAGGTGCACCAACCTTGATTGCTCCTTCGTTGTCTACGAGGAGAACTTTCTCAAATTCAACAGCCTGACCTTCTGCTGCATCCTTGATGTGATGCACAAAGAGCTTTTTGCCCTCTTCAGCCTTAAACTGCTGACCGTTAATTTCTACGATTGCGTACATTATTTATATATTAAACGGGTTTTTCCGCAAGGCGGATTGCATCGTGCAACCTCTTGTTTGAGCCTCCACGGACTAAATCGGCTGCAAAATTACTGCTTTTTATCCTAATTATGAAATAATTATCATTCAAATAGTGATGCAGTTAATATTATTTAACTCTGAAGTATGTCTAAATCCTCTCCACCTGCTTCACGCCCTTCACGGTTTGTAGTTTTTTGATTAGTGTTTCGAGTTTTGACGTATCATCGATCATTACCACAAGATTTCCTCTGAAGAGTCCATCGTGGCTATCGATGCTTATGCTTCTGAGCACGAGTTTTTGGTCTTTGCTTATGATGCTTGTTAGGTTGTTTACTATACCGATATCATCATTGCCCACCACCCTCAGGGTGATGGAATACTGCGATGCTCCCTTGCCGCTCCATTTAGCCCTTACCACCCTATATCCGAATCGCTTGCGCAGTTCGGGTGCATTTGGACAGTCGCACCTATGTATTTTGATACCTCCATTCACAGTTACAAAGCCAAACACCTCATCACCATAGATAGGATTGCAGCATTTGGCCAGTTGATATTCCACACCCTTGAGGTTGCGATCGATGACGAGCACATCATCATTTTCTGTCTGTTTGTTGTCGGCCTGATATGTATACTCCCCTGCGCTTCTTACGGGCACATCCTGGACGGTAGGATTGTCTCGCATCTGTATCTCGAGATAAGCATCGATGATGGTATTCACCTCCAATTGTCCATCGGCGATATGGCGATAGAAGTCGCTCACCTCCTTATATCCGAGTTTTTTTATCACCCGTGCCAGTGTGCTCTCTTCCAGTTCCACCTTTCGGTTTTTGAATTTCCTCTCTATCATCTCTTTGGCAAACAGTCCCTCTTTGGCTTGCGTTTCCTTGAGTGCGAGTCTGATTTTCGACTTTGCCCTTGATGTAGACACGATATTGAGCCAGTCTTGCTTTGGTTTCTGGTTATTAGAAGTAATAATTTCCACCTGGTCGCCGCTGCGCAATTGTTCTCTGAAGTTGACCATCTTGCCATTGATGCGTGCCCCCGTGCATCTATTTCCCACATTGGAATGTATGTGGTATGCGAAATCGAGTACCGTGGCCCCTTTGGGGAATTTAAACAGGTCGCCCTTTGGAGAAAAGACGAACACTTCATCCTCATATAGATCCATCTTAAACTGATCCATCATTTGCAGTCCATCGCTTGTTTCGAGAATACTGCGTATGTTGTTGAGCCATTCGTCGAGACCACTTTCTCCCTTTATTCCCTTATATCTCCAATGAGCTGCCACTCCTCTCTCTGCCACGGCATCCATGCGTTCGGTGCGGATCTGCACCTCTACCCATTTCTGTTCTGGTCCGAGCACGGTTATATGCAGGCTTTCATATCCATTGCTCTTGGGCACCGACAACCAGTCTCTCAGTCTCTTGGGGTTTGGCTGATACATATCGGTAATAATGGAGTAGACCTGCCAGCACTGCTGTTTTTCGAGTTCCAATGGCGAGTCGAGTATTATTCTGATGGCAAAGAGGTCATAGATGCCCTCGAATCCGCAGTTTTGTTTTTTCATTTTTTGCCATATAGAATGTATACTCTTGGTGCGTCCCTTCATGTGGAAATGAAGTCCTGCAGCATCGAGTTTTTCCTTTATCGGTGTGATAAACGATTCAATATACTGGTCCCTTGCTTTTTTTGTTGCGCTTAATTTGTCTTTGATCATGTAATAAGCGTCGTGCTCGAGATACTTCAATGAGAGGTCTTCGAGTTCGCTTTTGAGTTTATAGAGTCCGAGTTTGTGTGCCAATGGTGCATAGAGGTATGCAGCCTCTTGGCTAACTTCGTGCTTCACGGGATTGTCTGGCATGTCTCTTATCTGTCTCATGAGGTTTACTCGCGATGCTATCATGATGAGTATCACCCTCATATCTTCAGCAAATGAGAGAAGGAGATTGCGGAAGTTCTCGCTCTCCACCACGGGATTTTTGGCATAAAGTTCGGCTATACGCATGAGCCCCTTTAGTATTATGGATACTGAGTGTCCATATCCTTTGGTCACCTCATCTAAGGTTAGATCCCCTCCTGCCACCAGAGGATGCAACAGTATGGCCACGACGCCATCTCTCTTAAGCCCTATCTCTTCAACTACAAGTAGTGCGGTCTGAAAAGAGCAAAGCACGGGATTAAGTCCAAAGGCATCTCGACTTATTTTATTGTTGCCAATGGCATCGGTGAGCTGACTTCTGAGTGTTGCCTCGTCATCTGGCATGAGTGTATCGCCGATTGCCGCCCTCAACCGGCTTAGCAGGCTGAGGGTTTCGTCTTTTTCCTGTTGTGAAAATGCAAATTTCTCATTCATAATCATACAAAAGGGCACTAAATGTTATATTTTTGTTGCAAAGTTACAATTTTTCTCTGATTATTGATTGTTTAATTAAAAAAAACGAGTATATTTGTATCACGATTTTAATATTTATAACCTAAATAATATATCATTTATGTTGTCACAGCAAGATTTGAAGCAGATTGCCGACAAAGGCATCAGCCAGGAGAAACTGGAAATGCAGTTTAAGGAATTTGAGACTGGTTTTCCTTTTCTCAAGTTAGAAGCAGCAGCAAGCGTGGGCAATGGCATTATCGCTCCCGATGCTAACCAGCGTGCCGATTATGAGAAATCATGGGAGGCATACAAGGCTGAGGGTAGACGCATTGTCAAGTTTGTGCCCGCATCGGGTGCAGCCAGCCGTATGTTTAAGGATATGTTTTCATTCCTTTCGGCCGACTATGATGTGCCCACCACTGATTTTGAGAAGAAATATTTCGACCGCATCCACGACTTTGCTTTCTTCGATGCCCTCAATGCTAAATGTGAGGAGAACGAAGGCAAGGGTATTGACGCCCTGATTTCGGAGGGCAACTATAAGGCTGTGGTTGCCAACATGCTGGAGTCCAAGGGACTCAACTATGGTCAGTTGCCCAAGGGTCTTCTACTCTTCCATAACTATGCCGACGGTGCGCGCACTCCTATGGAAGAGCATTTGGTGGAGGGTGCCCTCTATGGTGCCAGCAATGGTGTGTCAAATGTGCATTTCACCGTTAGCCATGAGCATCTCGACCTCTTCAAAGCTATGGTTTCTGACAAAGCCGACAAGTATGCCTCTACTTATGACATACGCTATGACATCTCGTTCTCGGAGCAGAAACCGAGCACCGATACCGTGGCTGTAAATCCCGACAACACACCTTTCCGCAATGCTGATGGCAGTCTGCTCTTCCGTCCTGGTGGTCATGGAGCCCTCATCGAGAATCTCAATGAGATAGATGCCGATGTGGTGTTCATCAAGAATATTGATAATGTAGTACCCGACCGTCTGAAGGATGAGACAGTAGAGTATAAGCAGGTATTGGCAGGTCTTCTCGTGCAGTTGCAGGCCAAGGCTTTTGAATATCTGCGCAAACTCGACTCGGGATGCTATAATCATGACGACATTGAAGAGATTATACGCTTTGTACAGCAGAAACTGTGCTGCCGCAAGGCTGACATCAAGGAATTGGAGGATGCCGACCTTGTTATATATCTGCGCCACAAGCTCAACCGCCCTATGAGGGTGTGCGGAGTGGTAAAGAATGTGGGCGAGCCTGGTGGTGGTCCATTCCTCACCTACAATACCGATGGTACCGTGAGCCTGCAGATCTTGGAGAGCAGCCAGATAGACAAGTCAAAAAAACAGTATATGGACATGTTTACTCAAGGCACCCATTTCAACCCCGTAGACCTGGTTTGCGCCATCAAGGATTACGAGGGTAATACCTTCAATCTTCCTGACTTTGTAGACAAGTCAACAGGCTTTATCTCTAGTAAGAGTAAGAACGGCAAAGAGCTCAAGGCTCTCGAATTGCCAGGTTTGTGGAATGGCGCCATGAGCGATTGGAGCACAGTATTCGTAGAAGTGCCACTGGGCACCTTCAACCCCGTGAAGACCGTCAACGACTTGCTCAGAGATCAGCACCAGTAATATTATAATTATATATCATTAAAGCAATCAGGTCACTGCCGCGGCATCATCCCGCTCCAGTGACCTGATATGTGTTTGTTGCAATCCCCCTATTGTCTTGCAAGATACCTATCGAGCACCTCTACGCCTTTTTTTGTGCACACACCGCGAAAGGAAACAAAGATGAGATTGAAAAACAATCCATCCATACCATATTTATTATATAGGTCGCCCTCGATGATGGTGCGGCGTATGGAATCATGCACCATGAGCACAAGTTCATAGTTTACATCTTCACGGAAGAAGCCCTCGCCTATTCCCCTTTGGATAAAGAGCATAAACTGCTCATGGTCGTGCACGCGCTTTTTTTCAATAAAATCAATAACCTGTGGATAACGGGAAATCTCAGAAAAGAAACATGGACTCATACGCCTAAACTCATCCACCGACATGCGATAGGTTTCCAGCAATATGTCCATCACATTAGAACATTTACTCAAATGTTCTATCATCTCCTTGTCGCGATGCTCCTTGTTCTTTTTCAGACATTCAAACAGCAGAATCTCCTTGTTGTCATAGAGTTCATAAAGCGTGCGCTTGGATATAGACAGCGACTTGGCAATATCATCCATCTTGACAGCCCTAATACCATTGGCAAAAAAGAGTTGGAGGGCTTTGTCGAGTATCTTACCCTTCAATGCTGCCCTATATTCTGATATGTGTCCCATTCTCCGAGTAATTTTATAATTAAGTATCTTATGCGATATAAACAATATGTGTAATAATCTTTGCAAAAATACAACAAATTATTAAGAAAAAGGTATTGTTTATTTGAAAAAAATACAATATGGCTCTTTTTTTATTAATAATGACTACAAAAGAAGAAAAAAAAAGATTGGTTTATGAAATTTATTGCTAACTTTGCGCATGATTTTAAAAACAGACGTAACAGAAAAGTGATTGACCAATAGAAAACAAATACAACATAAACAACTATGGCAAAAATTACCAAAGAAGATGCTCTCCTGTACCATGAGAATGGGAGACCAGGCAAGATTGAAGTAAAACCAACCAAGGCATACCGCACACAAACAGACCTCAGTCTGGCATACTCACCAGGTGTTGCGTTTCCATGCCTCGAGATTCAGGCTAACCCCAACGATGCATACAGATATACAGACAAGGGAAATCTTGTGGCCGTAATCAGTAATGGAACTGCCGTGCTCGGACTCGGAGATATAGGTGCTCTGAGCGGCAAACCCGTAATGGAAGGCAAGGGATTGCTTTTTAAGATCTATGGTGGCATAGACGTGTTTGATATTGAAGTGGCAGAGAAAGACCCAGAGAAATTCTGTGAGGCAGTAGAAAAGATTGCACCCACATTCGGTGGTATAAACCTCGAGGATATCAAGGCTCCCGAATGCTTCTATATCGAAGAGCGACTCAAGAAAAGCCTCGACATACCAGTGATGCACGACGACCAGCACGGCACAGCCATCATTTCTGCCGCAGGTCTCAAAAACGCCCTTGAGGTTAACGGCAAGGATATATCAAAGGTAAAAATAGTGGTAAACGGTGCCGGCGCAGCAGCCATTTCCTGTACCAAACTATATGTGGCTCTGGGTGCAAAGATTGAGAATATCGTTATGCTCGACTCAAAAGGAGTGATAACCGACGACCGCCCCAACCTGACCGAACAAAAGAAGATGTTTGCCACCTCACGCCGCGACATACACACCCTGGAAGAGGCCGTAAATGGTGCCGACGTGTTTGTGGGTCTATCAAAAGGAAATGTGCTCACACAAGACATGATACGCTCCATGGCCGAACAGCCCATCGTGTTTGCACTGGCAAACCCTGTGCCTGAAATAAGCTATGAGGATGCCATGGCCAGCCGCCCCGATGTGCTAATGTCTACAGGTCGCAGCGACTATCCAAACCAGATAAACAACGTGATTGGATTCCCCTATATCTTCCGCGGAGCCCTCGACGTGCATGCCACCGCCATCAATGAAGAGATGAAGATGGCTGCCGTGTTGGCCATCGCCGACCTCGCCAAGCAACCCGTGCCAGACGTGGTCAACGATGTATACCATGTCAACAACCTCACCTTCGGACCATCCTATTTCATACCCAAACCCGTAGACCCACGACTCATCACCGAGGTGTCGGCAGCAGTGGCTAAGGCAGCTATGGATAGCGGTGTGGCACGCAAGGAGATAACAGACTGGAACGCATACAAAAACCAGTTGCGCGAGATGCTCGGACAGGAAACCAAACTCACACAAAAACTCTACGACACCGCACGTAACCATCCACAGAGAGTGGTGTTTGCAGAGGGCATACACCCCACAATGCTCAAGGCTGCCGTGCAGGCCAAAGCAGAGGGCATCTGCCATCCTATCCTTTTGGGCAACGACGAGAGGATAATGAAACTGGCCAAGGAGCTGGAACTCAGCCTGGATGGCATTGAAATTGTAAACCTCAGACACGACAACCAGGCAGAGCGCCGTGAGAGATATGCACGCATACTGGCCGAGAAACGCCAAAGAAAGGGATACACCTTTGAAGAGGCCAACGACAAGATGTTTGAACGCAACTACTTCGGTATGATGATGGTGGAAACGGGAGATGCCGACGCATTCATCACCGGTCTCTACACCAAATATTCAAACACCATCAAGGTGGCAAAAGAGGTGATAGGCATTCGCAACGAATACAAGCATTTCGGCACCATGCATATCATCAACTCAAAGAAAGGCACCTATTACATCTCTGATACCCTCATCAACCGCCACCCAGACAAGGATGTGCTCATAGACATTGCCAAACTGAGCGCCATGACAGTGAGGTTCTTCAATGACGAGCCCAAGATTGCCATGCTCAGCTACAGCAATTTCGGTACAGATGAAACAGGAAGCCCCGTACAGGTGCATGAAGCCGTCAAGACCATGCAGGAGCAATATCCAGACCTGGCCATCGATGGTGAGATGCAGGTAAACTTTGCACTCAACAAAGAACTCAGAGATGCCAAATACCCATTCTCACGACTCAAAGGACAGGATGTAAACACACTCGTGTTTCCTAACCTCAGCAGCGCAAATGGTGCATACAAACTGCTGCAGAGCCTCGATCCTGATACCGAGATCATTGGTCCTATACAGATGGGACTCAACAAGCCAATCCACTTCACCGACTTCGAATGCTCAGTGCGCGATGTGGTAAACATCACTGCCGTGGCAGTTATAGACGCATACGTGGATAAGGTCAAAGACGGGCTGAAATAATCAAACAAGTAATATTGCAGACAAACAGGACTTTGCATTTATAAGGAATTTTGCAGATATGAATATCAAGACCTTTTGCTTCAATCCGTTTCAGGAAAACACCTACGTGGTGAGTGATGAGTCGGGCGAATGCATGATCATTGATTGCGGCGCTTTTTACGACAGCGAGCGCCAAGCATTGACAGACTATATAGATGGCAACGGTCTCAAACCCGTGATGCTCGTGGCCACACATGCACATCTCGACCATAACTTCGGCAACGACCTCATCACCTCGCGCTATGGCATCCATCCATGGGTGAGCGCAAAAGATGAGGTGCTGATGAGCGGCCTCGACAGGCAGTCGATGTTGTTTCTCAATAGTCCGCTCAAGCATCCGCAACCATCCGTAGGACGTTATTTCGCCGACAACGAAGAGATAGTATTCGGTCAGCATACCTTTAAGGTTATACCGACACCTGGACATACTCCAGGGTCGGTATTCCTTTATTGCCAAGAGGAGCAACTGGCATTCTCTGGCGACACCCTCTTTCACATGAGTATTGGCCGCACCGACTTCGAACTCGGGTCGTATGATGATATCATACATAGCCTGCAAACCATTGGCGAACTGCTGCCCGACAATACAAGGATTTACTGCGGACATGGACCAGCCACCACCATCAGACAAGAGAAAGACTGCAACCCGTATATTTGAACATCATAGCCCCACTCATTCCTTCACAATCAAACGTTCTATGGACAAGATAATCAAATACTTTCCAAATATCACCGATAAGCAGAAAGAGCAGTTTGAGGCACTCAACAACCTCTACCGCGACTGGAACAGCAAGATCAATGTCATATCTCGCAAGGATATAGACAATCTATATGAGCATCATGTGCTGCACTCGCTGGCCATAGCCAAGGCCATATCGTTCCGTCCAGGCACGCGCATCTTGGATTTCGGTACGGGTGGCGGCTTTCCCGGAGTTCCATTGGCCATCATGTTTCCAGAGGCAGAATTCAAACTCATCGATGGCACCGGCAAGAAGATAAGGGTAGCACAAGAGGTGGCCAATGCCATAGGACTGACTAACTGCCATCCTGCCCATCTCAGGGCAGAGGACGAAAAAGGGCTTTATGATTTTGTTGTTAGTCGTGCCGTTATGCCCCTGCCCGACCTTGTTAAGATTTCGCAGAAGAATATCCGAAAAGAGCAGCAAAACTCTATGCCTAATGGATTTATTGTTCTTAAAGGTGGCGAGTTGCAGGCCGAGTTGGCCCCCTTCCGCCATATCGTAGACGTGACGGAGATATCCAACTGGTTTGACGAACCATGGTTCAAGGAGAAATTTGTCATTTATCTCGCTGGCAAGAGATAAGCCACAAATTACTCACCAAATAACGATGGGTGGGTACAACGAATCATCCACCTAAACGATATTCACTTCTGGCTGCAGGTCAACGTCAAACATGTCTTTGATGTCGCTACGTATACTGTTGCACAATGCCAGTATCTCTTGTCCCGATGCGCCACCATGGTTTACGAGCACCAAGGCTTGGCGGTCATGCACTCCGGCATTGCCCACTCTCCTGCCCTTCCATCCGCACTTTTCAATCATCCATCCTGCGGGTATCTTCTCATGCTCATCATCCACGGAATAATGTGGCATATCATCACCGAAACGCTCCTTCAGCCTCTCATACACGGTCTTGTCCACCACAGGATTCTTAAAGAAACTACCAGCATTGCCCAACTCCTCAGGGTCTGGCAGTTTGCTCCTCCTTATGTCTATGATTGCAGCGCGCAATTGTCTTGCATCTGGGTGTTTGATGCCATGATCAGTGAGATAGGTGCTTATGCCCCCGTATGAGATATTGGGCACAAATTCGCGTGAAAGCAGCAGGGTTACGTGGGTGATAAGCACTTTTCCCTTCAGTTCATTCTTGAATATACTGTCGCGGTATGCATAGTGGCAGTCAGCCACACCGAAAGAAACCGTGCGACCACTATCAACCTCTATGCCCTCCACCTTATATATATAATCCTTTACCTCTGCACCGTATGCACCAATGTTTTGCACAGCCGCAGCACCCGTATCACCAGGAATGAGCGACAAGTTTTCGAGTCCGTGCCATCCCTGCTCCACACAGTGTGCCACCAGGTGGTCCCAGCATTCGCCGCTGCCCACCCTCACCATCACATTATTGCCTATGATGTCAGACTCAATGCCCATCACAGAGGAGTGCACCACAGTGCCATCATAGTTGCCCACAAGCAGCAGATTGCTTCCTCCACCTATTATTATATATGGTTGTTGGCTAATCATGCGCCCCGCCTTTATGGCATCTTCGGTGCTGTCATAGTCGATATATCTGCGGCATGTGGCGCTAATGCCAAAGGTATTATGACAGGTCAGGTCATAATCATTATATATTGTCATTGTCTTATGGTAAAAATTGATTTGTCAGTTAACCATTTTCTCAAGCAACCATTTATTATTTTTGCGCACAAAGGTGAGTTCAATCTCAAAACCGTTTGCTATGCCTCTAAGCACAAAGATCTTATGGTCGCTCTCAGTGTATTTCTGCCCATAGATAATATTATATATCACGTCAGACGGTAGTTCTGGTGCAAAAGCCGGCCATGTCTCGGCAGTTATCAGTCCCTCCATGGTGGCAAAGTCATCGTCGGGGTCAGGGCCCACGAAGTGCACAGGATTATCGAGACTGTTAATCTGGAAGAGTGTGTCGGTAGAGAAATGTCGATAGAAATCGAGGAATGAGGCATTGTTGGTTTCGCTCATAGCTTTCTTTACAATCTCTTTCATTACCCATAATCCCTTTATGCGGTCAAAGATATACTGGGTCACCCTATGGTTGTTGAGAAAAATCTTCTCCACCACCACATGATTGATAGTAGTATCTTTCACCAGTTCCATCTGCTTGCGGTTGTCGAAGAGCAACGTATAGAACCCCTGCTGCATAAAGAAATGCTCTGTCTTCCAGTCCTTCTTGTTAATCATTACGACCTTTTCGCCGTCTATTTCCTTCAATGGAAACACAATCCTTCGCTTCTGCAATTTGCCATTCGCAGCAAAATTGAAGAAGAAATCATCAAAGAGTTCATCTGCCGCCTTGGGCATAGGTGTCTCTTCCACGAGTTGTTCGATAGTGTCGGTAGCCACGGTATCGGCAACCACCGAGTCTGAGTCATTGTTGCTCACAGCATTTTCTGTCTTGTCTCCCTGGCAGGAAAACATAACACAAACAAATGCAACTACAACGATTAAAATCCTTTTCATTATACTATACGGGGTCTCCCGCCTCTCAAATTTCGGCAAAAGTACAACTTTATTTTCATATATTGCACGTTTTCAACAGAAAAATATTACCTTTGCAGAAAATTTTAATCTATAGCAATGATGATACTCGACAAAATAGCTACTCTTCTGGAAGAAGTAAAAGCCATGAGCGCCACAAACGCCGAAGAAATAGAAGCCCTCAGACTCAAATACCTGAGCAAGAAAGGCGAGGTTTCTATGCTCATGAATGATTTTCGCAATGTGCCTGCCGAACAGAAAAAAGAGGTAGGAATAAAAATCAATGAACTCAAGCAGACTGCACAGGATAGACTCAACGCACTAAAGGAGCAGTTTGAAACCAGCGACTCGCAAACCGACGGCATCGACCTCTCCCGTACCCCTTATCCCATTGCCCTTGGCACACGCCATCCGCTTACTATCGTGACAAATGAGATTATTGACATCTTCTCGCGTATGGGCTTCATCCTTGCAGACGGACCAGAGGTTGAAGACGACCTGCATGTGTTCACCAAGATGAACTTCGCCGCCGACCATCCCGCCCGCGACATGCAAGACACCTTCTTTGTAGAGCAGAGTGCCCTGGGCGACGTAACCAAGAATATTCTGCTGCGCAGCCATACCAGTTCGGTGCAGGCACGCGTCATGGAGTCCACACAACCACCAATACGCATTATCTGCCCCGGACGTGTATACCGCAATGAGGCTATCACCGCCCGTGCCCATTGTTTCTTCCATCAGGTAGAAGGATTATACATAGACCGCAACGTGTCGTTTACCGACCTCAAGCAGGTGCTATTGTCGTTTGCCCGCGAGATGTTTGGTGCAGACACCAAGATACGTCTGCGCCCCAGCTATTTCCCCTTCACAGAGCCAAGTGCCGAGATGGACATCTCCTGTCATATCTGCGGCGGCAAAGGTTGCGGATTCTGCAAGCACACTGGCTGGGTAGAGATATTGGGTTGTGGCATGGTAGATCCAAACGTGCTCGAGCAGTGTGGTATAGACAGTTCTATATATACTGGCTATGCCTTTGGCATGGGTGTGGAGCGTATCACCAACCTCAAATATCAGGTCAGCGACCTGCGCATGTTCTCAGAAAACGACACCCGATTCCTGCGCGAGTTTGAATCGGCCGAATAAGAGAGACATCTCATCTCCTTTTTCCAAGTAAAAATACTATCACTAACATAAATTGAACTGGCTTTTCGTTTGCGTATTATCCGCAAAAGAAGAGCCAGTTTTGTTTTTGAAATCTATTATTCAGACCTATTCCCCTCAATTTAACCATGTCTTTGTACTTGTGGTTTAGGCACTCCACATTATGCTTTGAATAATTGTAAATGAAAGAAGCCAAATTAGTTAATGAGACGCCATCTGATTGATAGTTGTAAATGTATAAAACAGTCGTATAGATATTTGCATAACACCCTATAATAATGTTACTACACGCACTGTTTAATTTATATTCCGCACTGCGGAATATATGTTCACCACTGCGGAATATATATTCACCACTGCGGAATATATGTTCAGCACTGCGGAATATACGTTCAGCACTGCGGAACATAACTCAAATGCCCGTTATATGAAAATAACAACAGGCAATGTAAGAAAATAACAACAGGCGATGTGAGAAAATAGCAACAGGCAATTATGTAAATCTTCAACACTATTTATTTACTCGATTATCACCTCTTTGAGTTACTTTATTCAAGTTTCTCAAGTGTTCACTTGTAGTTGACAAGCGTTTAAGGAGCGGG
>SAMEA3663092__coassemble_181_pt1 | contig 22147 bp, 14 predicted proteins | sample SAMEA3663092__metabat2_high_PE_017 | metagenome-assembled genome bin SAMEA3663092 (sample SAMEA3663092) | pig gut metagenome | biome: pig gut; feature: pig-associated habitat; material: faeces | place: France | collected 2012 | reverse complement strand
TATTACTAATACAATTTTACTAACCTAATTAAATATTGTTTATGAATTCAATCAAGTTACGTTTCTCGAGACTGCTCTCTCTATGTTTCATATTGTTGGCAGTTATGCTGATGGCATCGTGTGGCAAAAAGAAACATTATGATGTGGAGTATTTGGCTGTGCAGTTTGAAAAAGGTCAGAACTGGAGCATCATTGATGCCAGCGGCAATGTGGTGATCAGCGAAGAGTTTGACAAAGATGCCGAAATTTCCATCATCACTGATGGCGCTTTCTGGGTGAAAGACAAGAATGGCTATCAGCTCTTCAGTATCGACAATCCAAAGAAACCGCTCATTGATGATTATTTCAAGAGTGCCACCAGATTTGTCAACGGATATTCATTCGTTTCGAAAGATGGGTCTGCCATTGAGGTTATCAATACCAAAGGCAAAACAGTAAAGACTTTGCCTGCCAATATAACAATGGTTTATGGCCAATCTCCCGATGGATATGTATGCTATTATGATGTCAACAAGAAACTCTACGGCCTGCTGGATGAGGATGGCGACATAGTGATGGAAGCCAAATATGCTGACCTCACTCCTGTGGTTGAAGACGTGGCTCTGGCATCTGAAAAAGGCAGCAAGAAGGTCCTCATAATTAATCCAAAAGGTAAAGAACAGGGGTCAATATCTACCGAAAAATATGATTTCGTTTCTTCAGAATATTCAGATGGACTGATACCCGTAGTGGCTGATGAAAGCGAAAACAAAGAGGTGATGTATCTCGATAAAAAGGGTGAAAAGGTGATGAGTCTCAAAAAATCTCATTATAATGGAAGCATCTATTACAGTAGTTCAAACATCGGTTATGCCCTTCCACCATACACTATGTATAACGGTTATGTGGTTTATGGTAACGACAGTGAGAAATTCGGTGTTGCTGACAAAAATGGCGAGATGCTCATCAGAGCAAAATACGACAGGGCATATCCGTATATAGGTGAAGGTTTCGTGGCTCGCAAGAGTGACAAGTGGGGACTCATTGATGCCGAAGACAAGGAGATTCTCGAATTTGACTATGACGAGATTGCAGGCATTACTGTGGGTGGCAATTATCTGGTAAAAATAGACGGACTATATAATATCATAGATAAAGAGGCAAAACGTGTGGGCAAAGACGAGTTCTATGACGTGTCATGCTCCATGGGCGACGATATTATCAACGCAATATCTATCCCACAGATCGTCACTTCACTCACTTCACCGCTCACTGCCGACTCATACGATGGCATCTCCGCAAAAGACAATCCTACAAAGGTGGCATCTGTATATAATGTCAAAGACCCGAAATCTTATCTCAATGATAAGTATATCAGAAGATATGATGTACTGAACAAACAAGTGAGCATTGACAACAGATGCTTCTTCTATACCAGTGTCAGCGAGATGCAGGATGAGGAGAATTGCTCTTGGATAGATGCTTCCATTGAGGGTATTCTCGTTGATTTCAGTGCCAACAGCGATATGAATATAGACAAGAAAGCGTTGATGACTGCCGTTGTCGCCGAATTAAAGAAAAAGGGATTCACTGCCGACGATGAGTTTGACATGCAGCAGGAATATATCATGAAAGGCAAGGGTAAGATATCCCTCATTATAATACTCAACAAGTATGGCAACAACTTCGCATTGGCTTTGCAGTATAATAACTCTGACAACTCAGAACCTGAACCTGATGCTGAGGCTGACAATTCTGAAGATGAAATGCAGCCGGATGATGCTCCCGCAAATAAGGGCGTACAGGCATCTCTGCCAGACTATTCATGGTTGAGCACACGATTGGTTACAGAGTCTGACATGGCTGGCAAAAACTCACAGCAGCTGAGAATAATGCGCAATTATATCTTTGCACGTCATGGATATATCTTTAAAGACAATGCTCTCACACAGCATTTCTCACAATACTCATGGTATAAGCCTACTTCCAAGGACGTGCTGGGCAAGTTCAACTCTTATGAGAAGAAAAACGTGGCCATTATCAAGGCACGCGAATAAACGAACTACGTGACCGAGTTAACTTACAATTTGAGCTGAAAAGTATCAAAAAGAAGACAAAACGAAAGAATAAAGAAAAGGGTAGCGATAATCGCTACCCTTTTCTTATTCTTCAAAAAGAACGAAAGTGGTGCCACCAGGAATCGAACCGGGGACACAAGGATTTTCAGTCCTTTGCTCTACCAACTGAGCTATGGCACCCTTTTTCTTGTTTTTGCGGGTGCAAAGGTACTAATAATATCCCATATATCCAAATAAACAGCCAAGAAAGGTAACTTGTTTAATAAGTATTAACAATTTATTATCAGTTCCTTTCTTATTGCAGCGGATTCCATCCCTGGGCTTTTAGTTGGAACTCGTTATTGTCTCGTGTAACGAGCACATGACCATATTCTTTTTTTGTTATATGACCAATGAGCTTTATATCATCTAAGTCCTGCACTTTGGCCAGGTCGCCGATGGGCACGGTGAAGAGCAGTTCGTAATCCTCTCCTCCGTTGAGTGCGCAGGTGGTTACGTTCATATTCAACTCTTCTGCCATCACTGCCGTTTGGTAGTCGATGGGCAGATCCTTTTCATATATTCTGCATCCGGTCTGGCTCTGTTTGCATATATGCATAAGTTCGCTGCTCAGTCCGTCTGATATGTCCATCATGGCAGTGGGGTGTATGTTGGCATTGCGTAGTTTTGCAATGATGTCTCCCCTAGCTTCGGCTTTCAGTTGCCTTTGCAGCAGATACTCCTTACCCGAGAAATCGGGTTGGAAGTCAGCCAACTGTTTGAGCGCTTGATTGTCGCCTTTTTTCTTTGCCTCGTTTACCTGCTGGTAGTAGACGCTCTTCTCCCGCTCTAAGAGTTGCAGGCCCATATATGCTGCTCCGAGGTCGCCGCTCACGCATATCAGATCAGTATCTTTTGCTCCGTTGCGGTATATTATATCCTCTTTTTTTGCATCGCCGATGCATGTAATGCTGATGGCCAGGCCAGTGAATGATGATGTAGTGTCACCTCCTACTATATCCACCTTCCACTTGTGGCATGCCGCCTTGATACCCTCATATAGAGTTTCGATGTCTTCCACCGAAAAGCGTTTGCTTATGGCGAGGCTCACGGTGATTTGTCGTGGTGTGCCGTTCATGGCAAAGATATCGCTGATGTTTACCATGGCAGCCTTGTATCCGAGATTTCTAAGGTCTGTATATGTGAGGTCGAAATGCACACCCTCCATGAGCAGGTCTGTAGTTATGAGCACCTCGGAGTCAGGATAATGCAGTACAGCGCAGTCGTCCCCCACGCCGTACTTGCTTGATTCGTTGTTAGTCTTGATATCTCCCGTGAGTTTGTCTATGAGTCCAAACTCGCCGAGTTTTGATATGTCTGTCATAAAAGAAAATGTCTGTTGGTCAGGGAGTTAGGCTCTGTTGATCATCTCTCGCATAATCTCTGTCATGAGAGGTTGTGCTTTATTTGCAGCCGCCTGCACATCATCGTGGCTAACCTCTACGGGGCAGTCTTCGAGTCCGAGGTCTGTGATGATGCTGATGCCGAATGTTTTGATGCCACAGTGGTGAGCAACAATAACCTCTGGCACTGTGCTCATGCCCACGGCATCTCCTCCCATGCGGTGATACATCTTGTATTCGGCAGGAGTTTCAAAGGTGGGACCCTGTACTCCGAGATAAACTCCGTGTACCACTCTAATGCCCTTTTCGGCGGCAATCTTGTCGGCCTCGGCGATGAGAGCCTTGTCGTAGGTCTCGTGCATGTCGGGGAAGCGTGGTCCTGTAGGGAAGTTTTTGCCTCTCAGCGGATGTTCTGGGAAGAAATTGATATGATCTGTAATGATCATCAGGTCGCCGATCTTGAATTCTGGGTTCATGCCACCCGATGCATTGCTCACAAAGAGTGTTTCGATGCCCAGTTCATACATGACCCTTATGGGGAAGGTAACCTCTTTCATTGAGTAGCCCTCATAGTAGTGGAAGCGTCCTTCCATGGCCATGATATCCTTGTTGCCGAGTTTTCCGAATATTAGTTTTCCAGCGTGTCCCTCTACGGTGCTCACGGGGAAGTTTGGTATGTCGGTATAAGGAAATACGTAGCTATCAGTTATTTCTGAAGCTAATTGTCCGAGTCCTGTTCCCAGGATTATTGCTGTTTTGGGACATGTTGTCATCCTTTGCTTTAGCCAGGATGCTGTTTCTTGAATTTTTGTGTACATAGCCGATAATTTTTTCGTTAAACGATTCTTCCTCGTCTAGCAGGAATGCTATTCTTACGGGAAGGATATAGATATTGTGCCTCACCTCTTCGCTTAGTCCATCTATTCCGAAGAGTCTTGTGGCATCTTTTTCTGTGGTTATGATCATCTTTGGCGATGGCATTTCGGCAAAAGTTTCGTTTATTGTTTTCACGTCTTTCTGTGAGAATGCATGATGGTCGCCGAAGGTGAGTGGGTGAATATTCTTGGAGTATGGCATGAGGTCTATGGCTATTTGCTTAGGCGATGCTATACCCGTGAGTAGCATGATATGGTCGTGAGGTTTGATATCCTCCAGTTGTTTCTGCTCTCCGCAGTAGATTGGAGAGAGAGCACCATACTCAAGTGTGGTGAAATAGAGTTTCTGATATGGAAAGAGGTTCATGGCCTTTGCTATCACCCTAAAGTCTATGGGTTTGAGATCCTTTGGGCATTTGGTAACTATCACCATGTCTGCTCTGCTTTTGCTTGATATGGGTTCGCGCAAGCGTCCTGCTGGCAGCAGTTTATCATAGATGATGAGTCTGTGATAGTCAACGAGCAGAATGTTGATGCCCGGTTTCACGTATCTGTGCTGGTAAGCATCGTCGAGTAGTATCACGTCTACATCCTTTTTCGCCTCTTTGGACGTGAGCATGTTGATACCATGACATCTGTTACGGTCTACGGCCACGGTGACATCTTGGAATTTGCGGTGGATCTGTAGCGGTTCGTCGCCTATATCCCTGGCGGTGCTATGCTCATCGGCAATCTTGAATCCCTTGCTCTTGCGTTTGTATCCTCTTGATAGCACTGCCACATGGAAATTCTTGCGCAGCAGTTGCACAAGATATTCCACATGTGGTGTCTTGCCTGTACCGCCCACGGTGATATTGCCCACCGAAATCACGGGTATGTAGAAGCTATGAGATTTCAGTATGCCCAGTTCAAACAAGGCATTCCTAAGTCCCACGCCAAGGCCGTATAACCAGCTTAGCGGTTTGAGCCATTCGTTTGTCTTGATGAAGTCTCCCTCCATTCTGTTTTGTTGGTAATATATTGCTTATCTGATGATGATGTCGTATGTCATGCGAGCCTGTATGGCGTTTTGTTTGTTGAGACTTTTCATCATCATGAAAGGCTGGTAATAATCGCCGAGAGTAGCTTTGAGTTGCTCGTCAAGATAGTTGCCTCCCTGGGCTGTTTCGAGAATATTGTCTATCCATGATGGGGTTGCAGGATAGCTCTCTACGTTATAATCCTTGATCTTTGCCAGTTCAGCGGCCTTTTTCACAGCATCGTCGATGCTACCCATTGCATCCACGAGTTTCTGCTTGATAGCATCCTTGCCTATCCATACTCTGCCCTGTGCTCTCTCGTCCACCTGTGCAGTGGTCATCTTTCGTCCTTGAGCCACTCTCTTGAGGAAGAGGTCGTAGCCGCGGTTTACATTTGTTTGCAGCAGAGCAATCTCTTCAGCATTGAAGGGTCTTGCAGGTGAACCGAAGGCGCTGTATTTATTTGTTTTCACTTCGTCGAATTTAACCCCGAGTTTGTCAGTGATGAGTCCGCTCATATCTGGTATCATTCCGAAGATGCCGATGCTGCCAGTGATGGTGGTAGGTTCGGCGAAGATGTAGTTAGCTCCGCAACTCATGTAATAGCCTCCAGATGCAGCCATGCCCCCCATGGAAACCACCACAGGTTTTTTCTTCTTCAGTTCATTGACTGCATTCCACATCTGCTCAGAAGCGTAGGCGCTACCGCCTCCAGAGTTGACCCTGAGCACCACGGCTTTAATGTCATCATCGTTGGCCAGCTCCTCTAAGTCTTTGGTTACCACGCTTCCCACTATGCATGTCTCATTGTTGAAGCCTGCAGCCACCTCGTCAACGATATCTCCGTAGGCATAATACACAGCAATCTTCTCGTCGGCAGTGTTTTCTTCTGCAGGAGCCTTGAGCATCTCGCTCACCGATAGTTGGTTGATGGTTTCATCCTCTTTGATGCCCAACTGTTTCTTTATCCTGTTTTTGATATCGCCGGTATACACGAGTTCGTCCACCATTTTGGTTTTCAGATACTCTTTTGAGTCGGCAAAAGTGATGCCGCTATCGGCAATTCTGTTGAGTTCTGTTGTGCTGATCTTGCGGCTTTCAGACACGGCCTTTACCATCTCGTTCCATATACCATTAATATATGCGCTCACCTGCTCGCGGTTTGGCTCGCTCATCTTGTCTTCGGTATACATCTCGGGAGCACTCTTGTATTTGCCCACTTTAACGAGTTGCATCTTCACTCCGAACTTGGCCATGAGGTCTTTGAGGAAGTAAGGCTGTGCAGCCAATCCACGCCAGTCTACTGTGCCTATGGGGTTGAGCAGCACCTTATTGCTTACCGAGCAGATATAATAGGCAGTCTGTGTGTACTGGTCGCCATAGCTGATGATCCATTTGCCCGCTTTCTTAAACTCGGCCAGTTTGTTGCGCAGTTCCTGGGCAGATGCTGGCGAACCTGCCGAGAATGCCCCAGCCTCGATATAGATACCCTTGATATTATTGTCGGCTTTGGCCATGTCAATAGCCTTGAGCATGCCCTCGAGAGAAATAGTGCCCTCATCATCATCCAAGAGGGTGTTGAGAGGATTCTCTTCGTTTCTCTCGGTCATCACCCCCTTGAGTTCGATGGTCATAACCGAATTGTCTGCAACTATGGTGGTAGCATCAGTAGAAGCCACGATGCCCACGATTGTTACGATGCTGAGCACTGTCAGCACCACGCCCACGATGACCAGTCCGGTCACTGTGGCCAGTGTGTACTTGATAAAATCTTTCATGATAAATGATTTTGGTTTTTGTTTGTTATTTTATTTCTATGCCATTGATGGTCATATTGTTCACATTGCAGTTGTCGATAAGTTTCGCATCAAATGCGTTTTTCTGGTCGTCAATCTGGCAGTTATCAAATGTGAAGTCAGTGAGTTTATATTTGTCGCTCTTGCCCACGTTAAAGAAGTTGCTGCATTGTGCTTTTACGTTTTTGATTATGATATTATTGCACTGTGAGAGGGGCATGTCGTCGCGGTTTTCGGGTTTGAAGAACTGTGTCCATGGGCGCACCACGAGGAAGTTGTTGCATGTGCCCTGCACGTTTTCTATGCTCACATACTCATAATGCTGTGGAGTATCTGGTCTCATCTTGAGCCACAGCACTCTGTTGGCATCTGAGAATGTGCAGTGGCGCATCACTATATTTCTGTCGTAGATGCTCTCGCTGCCCAGTGTGAGGCATCCGTGCACTTTACCGTATGTGCAGTGCTGAATGATCACGTTATGGTTGGCGCCGTTGTTTGGGTCTTTGTCTGCCCATGTGCCCTTGCCTCCCTTCATAGCCACGGCATCGTCGTTGACGCTCATATAGCATCCGTGTATGAGCACGTTGTCGCAAACGTCAATATCGATGGCATCGCTGCTGGGTGCCTTGATACCCGATGTGGGCGCATAGATATAGCAACCTATGTATCTAACATATTCGCTCTTGTATAAATGGTTTGTCCAGAATGGGCTATTGATGAGATGCACATCCTGTACGGTCACATTCTTACAGTTGGAGATGTAAACCAGTCGTGGGCGCATAGCCTCGAGGTTGGTGCACTGTCGGTTGTATTGTCTTCTTATCCAGAACTCCTCCCAGTAGTTGTGTCCGTTGCCGTTGATGGTACCCTTGCCAGCGATGGTGAATCCGTCTATTCCGTCAGCGTTTACCAGTGCAGCGAAATATTTCAGACACTGTCCCTCCATGCGTGAGTCCAAGATTTTGAAGTGTTTGATTCTGTCGCTTCCCTTTAGAGTGGCTCCCTCATCCACATAGAGATGTGTGCCCTTTTTGAAGAACAATGAACCAGAGAGGAATGTGCCCTTGGGGATAACAATCAGTCCACCACCATTTTCTGCAGCGGTATCAATAACCTTCTGGATCTGTTCGGTTTGCACGATGGTAGAATCGCTTTTTACTCCATAATCGGTAATAACATATTTCTTGCCGAGAGTGTTGATGTCAACTTTTACGGTATCGCTAAACCATGCTGGTATGGGCGTGCCGTCAGGAAAGAGTTCCACCTTCTTTTTTTTCGCGCTGGCAGCGGTGCAGATGGTCAATGCTGCCATGAGAACAGATAGTCTAAAAACAATTTTCATGTCAATAATATATATATTAGGTAATAACAACGTGCAAATATAAGCAATATTGCTGAAACCACCAAGCATATCAGCAACAAAAGCATTTTTTTTGTCTGCCAATATGTCATAAAGTCTGCCAAATGGCATAATTTTGGCACGTGAAGCGACAAAAGGACATAATTTTTAAATAAATACACATAGCATTATGAACATTAGACCATTAGCAGACAGAGTATTAGTACTCCCTGCAGCAGCAGAAGAGAAAATAGGTGGTATCATCATTCCTGATACTGCAAAAGAGAAACCACTTCACGGTACTATCGTGGCAACGGGCAAGGGAACCAAAGACGAAGAGATGGTGCTCCATGTTGGCGACGAGGTGTTGTATGGCAAGTATTCAGGCACAGAACTCGAGTATGAAGGCACAAAATATCTTATGATGCGCCAGAGTGACGTGCTTGCGGTGATAGAGAAATAACTCCAATCATCAGCAGGTTATCAAACTTCATTTTATTCATTATTATTATTATCTAAACGTATAAATATTAGAAAGGTATATTGTTATGGCAAAAGATATCAAATTTGACGTAGATGCACGTGAGATGCTCAAGAAGGGTGTAGACCAGTTGGCCAATGCCGTTAAGGTGACACTCGGTCCAAAGGGACGCAATGTGATTATCGAGAAGAAATTTGGCGCACCACAGATAACCAAGGACGGTGTTACCGTGGCTAAGGAGGTAGAACTCGAGGATAAGTTTGAGAATACAGGTGCACAGTTGGTAAAGAGTGTGGCCAGTAAGACGGGCGACGATGCCGGAGATGGTACCACCACTGCCACCATCCTCACACAGAGCATTGTGAATGTGGGCCTGAAGAATGTGACCGCAGGTGCCAACCCTATGGACTTGAAGCGCGGTATAGACAAGGCCGTGGCTGTGGTTGTGGATCATATCAAACAGAATGCCGAGCAAGTGGACGACAACTACGATAAGATCGAGCAGGTGGCCACAGTGTCTGCAAACAACGATCCTGAGATTGGCAAGCTCATTGCCGATGCCATGCGCAAGGTGAGCAAGGATGGCGTGATCACCATTGAAGAGAGCAAGAGCCGTGATACCTATACCAACGTGGTAGAGGGTATGCAGTTTGACCGTGGCTATCTCAGCGGCTATTTCGTTACCGATGCCGACAAGATGGAGTGCGTGATGGATAACCCATATATCCTCATTTACGATAAGAAGATCAGCAATATCAAGGATTTCCTGCCCGTGCTGCAGCCAGCAGCCGAGAGCGGACGCCCCTTGCTTGTGATTGCAGAGGATGTTGACTCAGAGGCTCTTACCACACTGGTGGTAAACCGCTTGCGTGGTGGACTTAAGATATGCGCTGTCAAGGCTCCTGGCTTTGGCGACCGCCGTAAGGCAATGCTCGAGGATATTGCCGTGCTCACCGGTGGTATCGTGATCAGCGAAGAGAAGGGACTCAAACTTGAGCAAGCTACTCTCGACATGCTGGGCACATGCGACAAGGTTACTGTTTCCAAGGACAACACCACTATCGTCAACGGTGCTGGCGACAAGCAGGCCATCGCTGACCGTGTGGCTGCCATAAAGAACGAAATGGCCAACACCACCAGTTCTTACGACAAGGAGAAACTGCAGGAGCGTCTGGCCAAGTTGGCAGGCGGTGTGGCTGTGCTCTATGTGGGTGCCAACAGCGAGGTTGAGATGAAGGAGAAGAAAGACCGTGTGGATGATGCCCTCTGTGCCACCCGCGCCGCTGTAGAAGAAGGTGTGGTAGTAGGTGGAGGCACCACATACATCCGTGCTCTCGAAGCCCTCAAGGGACTCAAGGGTGACAATGCCGACGAGCAGACTGGTATCAACATCGTGGAGCGTGCAATCGAGGAACCACTCCGTCAGATCGTGGCCAATGCAGGTGGCGAGGGTGCCGTGGTTGTGCAGAAGGTGCGTGAGGGAAATGGTGACTTCGGTTACAATGCCCGCACCGACAAGTATGAGGACCTGCGCAAGGCAGGAGTTATCGACCCAGCCAAGGTGGCTCGCGTGGCTCTCGAGAATGCCGCTTCTATCGCAGGCATGTTCCTCACCACAGAATGTCTCATCGTAGACAAACCTGAGGAGAAGGGTGCCCTGCCAATGGGTGGCGCTCCAGGCATGGGCGGCATGATGTAATTTTATCTTCGCATCATGTTATGAATGATACGAGAATATATATGTAAGTGTGTTATTTTGACAACTCAACATATCAATTACAAAAGGACTGCTCAAAAAGCGGTCCTTTTTGCTTGATTTAAATCATTTTTAGTAATTATTTGTAAGATATATTTTGGAACTGATTGGAATTTTCCATATCTTTGCAACAGAAAATAAAAAACAAGTAATCTCACTGATGAATGGGACTAAGTGAGTTCCTCATCATTCAAGATACGATATTTTTTTTGATTTGTTTTAGTAGATTAGTTTTTAAGTAGTTTGTTTTTCTTGGTCTTCCGTCGTGAGACGGGAGACCTTTTGTTATATGGTACTTCAACTTTATGCATTATTACTTGGCAGTACACATTTTTTTTGCTACCTTTGCAGACAACTACTCAATATTAATATTATACTACTGATTATTATGCATATTACTAAAGCAATGACTGCTATGCAATACAGATCTCTTGTGGTTCTCTCGGTGCTTGTGATGAGCACTGTTGCCACAGCACAGAAAAAAGTGGGCGACTTCATAGAATCGCAATCATATAACGATGACAAACGAGGTGCCAAGCGCACTATGAACTATCAACCCGTTGGGCGCGAGATAGTGTGCATCAACGGCAACAACAGATATACCCGCGCACTCTATGGCGGATATACTGACTATAGGGTGGAAACGAGTGACCGCCCAGTGTTTGCTGTGGTCAAGAAGGGGCATCACAGAAACATACAATTTATGTTGGCTGCAAAACCAGAAGGACCCTACGTGGCTCTCGACTCGGTGGAATACTGTAAAGCCACATATATAGACGGCATGCGTTCCTATATTCTGCGCGACAGAAGATGGGGAAGGGCAGAGGTAACCATTGATGTGGTGGCACTCGCAGACCGAGAAGGAGGCATTTGGCGTTTTAATGTAAACGGCATTGACTCTCCCGTGGTGTCGGCAATAGTGCGACCCATTGCCATCCCCCGATTGCATAGAAATGGAGACATGGGAGCAGACAAACCAGGATGCCTTGAGGCTGATAAGAAATCGAATTCAAAACAAACACATTCATGGTTGGCCAAAGGCACTACCTATTTCTCAATGCTACTCTCGGAAATACAAGATAACACCAGTGATGCGGGCCAACTATTTGATCAGACCGTGGAGCGCAACAGAATAATGGCATCTCGCATTACCTTCTCAACCCCAGATCCATACATAAACCCATTGGGAGGAGCATTGGTAATGGCAGCAGATGGCAACTGGGATGGACAGACCTGGCTGCACGGATGCATAGGGTGGCGTATGCCGCTGGCAGGATGGCGTGCTGGCTATCTCGGAGATGTGCTTGGATGGAACGACAGGGCGGAATGCCATTTCGATGCCTATGCCAAAAGCCAGGTTACCAACGTGACACCCACCATCCCTCATCCCTCTCAAGACTCGGCACTCAATATGGCAAGAGCTGTGAAACGCTGGGGCACTCAGATGTATTCAAATGGTTATATCTGCCGAAATCCCGAGCGCAACAACCAGATGCATCATTACGACATGAACCTCAACTATATGGATGAACTCATGTGGCATTTCTCATATAATGCCGACACTGCATATATGCGCCGAATGTGGCCAGTGATAGAATCTCACCTGGCATGGGAGAAACGAAATTTTGATCCTGATGGCGACCATCTCTATGATGCCTATTGCTGCATCTGGGCCAGCGATGCACTCTATTACAGTGGAGGTGCAGTGACACATTCCACAGCCTATAACTATCGTGCCAACAAAATGGCGGCACGCATAGCACAAATGCTCGGCAAGGACGGCAGCAGATATGACCGTGAGGCCGATGCCATACAGGCAGCCAGCGACTCGGTGCTGTGGTTGCCAGCAGGTCATTGGGCCGAATACAAAGACCGCATGGGCAAGGGACGGAAGCATGAGAGTGCAGCTCTTTGGAGCGTGTATACACCCATCGACTGCGGACTGGGCACTATGCGCCAATGGTATGACGCTACACGGTTTGTGGACCGTGAGATACCACATATACCAGTGGTTGTAGACGGAAAGGAGTATGGACACACCATCTCCACCACCAATTGGTTGCCATATTCATGGAGCATCAATAATGTGGCGGCCGCAGAAGTTATGCACACTGCATTGGCATACTATGAGGCAGGCAGACCCGATGCTGCCTTCACCCTGATGAAAGCTAATATCATTGATCAGATGTATGCTGGGGGCAGTCCGGCCAATTTCGGACAGATAAGTTTCTATGATGCGGCACGTGGAGAGTGCTACCGTGATTTCGGCGACTGCATAGGCATATCATCGCGCACTCTGCTGCAAGGACTCTTCGGTATACGTCCTGATGCCCTCAACGATCGTTGCCTCATACATCCCGGATTTCCATCATCGTGGGACAGCGCGTCTGTTGCCACTCCATACCTCTCATACTCCTTCAGACGCAGCGGAGGCAAGGATATATATGAGATTACACAGCATTTTGCCAAACCATTGGCTGTGGTGATAAGGCAAAACCTGGGCAATGGCCAGTATCGCGACATTATTGGTTCTGCCGACGAATATCAGACCATAGAGGTGCCAACAGTGACACTTGCCGCTGATCCTGCTCTCACAGAAAAACCTGCCGTAGGGGGCAAGGTTTTTACTGACGCCGAGATCGAGAAACTCGGACTGAGCAGTCCAGAAAAAGGGGCCAAATATAAACCCATAAACATATCGAGATATTTCAATTCTTCGGTCAGCGTTATCTTTAACAACCGATATCTCTCGCCAAGACCTCCCTATACCACACTGCAGATACCTGTGCAGGGAATAGGAGAGTGGTGCCATCCACAACTCACTGCCGATATCAACGACAGTGTGTTCCGCAGCCGTATCATGCGCGACAGATTTGAGGTGATGGGAGTGCCATTCCAAACCCCAGCCAAGGGTAACAACATCATCTATACGTCACTCTGGGATAACTATCCAAACAGCGTATCGTTGCCACTCTCAGGCAAGGCACATGCCCTGAGTCTACTCATGGCAGGCTCAACTAATCACATGCAGAGCCGCATAGCAAATGCACATGTAATAGTGGAATATGCAGACCATAGCAGCGACACGCTCACGCTCACCAATCCCGACAACTGGTGCCCGATAGAGCAAGATTATTTTGTAGATAATCTCGCATTCTCTACAGCCTCTCCACGCCCCATAAGATTATGCCTCGGCACCGGCGACGTGAGCAGAGACTTAGGCAAGACTCTATCCATTAAAGGAGTGTATGGGCGAGAAATACCAGGTGGAGCCGCACAGATGCTGCGAATGGTTGTAGACCCGAATAAGAAACTTCGGTCGCTCACCATATCTGTAGAGTCAAATGACATTGTGGTGGGACTGATGGCTATAACAAAGGAAAAATAGCGTCTTTTATCACGATACATAAAAAAACTTATCTTTACGTGCATTGTTGTGCGCTAATTTTCGTAACTTTGCAGCAGATATGGACCAACTGTTGAAGTTATATAGCAAATGGTCGGGGCACAAGAATGCCACGGCTATACGACTGCCAATGGCCGGCAGTAACCGTGAGTATTTCCGTATCTCCTCGGGGGATGCGGAAAGCGTGATAGGCGTGTTGGGCACAAGTCATGAAGAAAACCACGCATTCATCTATCTCACGCGTCATTTCAGTAGCAAGCACCTGCCCGTGCCCACCATTCTTGCTGTTAGCGATGATGAGATGAGGTATCTGCAGACAGACCTCGGCAGCACGCCTCTTTTTGATGCTATTTCAGCGGGTCGCTCGGCGGGAGGAAATTATAACGATCATGAGAGGCAACTACTGGCCCGCACCGTGAGGCTATTGCCCAAGATGCAGGTGGTGGGAGCAGAAGGTCTCGACTTTTCGCAGTGCTATCCACAGCCGGAGTTCGATGTGGACACTGTGATGTTTGACCTTAATTATTTCAAGTACTGCTTTCTCAAAGCGGCAGGCATAGACTTTAATGAGGTGAAACTCGAGGCCGATTTCCGTGCTTTTGCTCGTGTGCTCACCTCCGAGACATCAGACACTTTTCTCTATCGTGACTTCCAATCACGTAATGTGATGATGGATGCAGATGGCAATCCATCGTTTATCGACTATCAGGGTGGACGCCGAGGTCCCGTTTATTACGACCTCGCCTCTTTCCTTTGGCAGGCTTCGGCTCGCATTCCCGACGAACTGCGCACCACTCTCGTTGGCGAATATTATGAGTCGCTGAAGCAATATGCACAGGTGATTCCATACAGCCAATTCGTTGAACGCCTACACCAGTTTGTGCTCTTCCGCACCCTACAAGTGTTAGGTGCCTATGGGTTCCGTGGCTACTTTGAGCAAAAACCACATTTCATCAAATCTATTCCTCCTGCCATCAGCAACCTTAGGCAATTGGTACAATCAGGCAACTATCCATATCCTTATCTTATGGATGTGCTGAGCCGCCTGACAGATAAGTTTATGTCGGATGCAACTAAGTATCCTGCTGGTCCTCTGGTGGTTAGGGTGTATAGTTTCTCTTATCGCAAGGGCATACCCGAAGATACATCGGGCAATGGTGGCGGATATGTTTTCGACTGCCGTAGCACCCATAACCCTGGCCGTTATCAACCATACAAGCAGCTCACGGGTCTCGACGAACCCGTGATACGCTTTCTCGAAGACGATGGAGAGATTACCACCTTCCTCGAGAGCGTATATAAGTTGGCAGATGCACATGTGGCAAGATACATTGAACGTGGATTTACCAGTCTGATGTTTTCGTTTGGATGCACTGGCGGTCAGCATCGCAGTGTATACAGTGCACAGCATCTTGCCGAGCATATACATGAGAAATTTGGTGTGGAGGTGCAGGTCATCCACCGCGAACAGAATATAACCCAAATTCTTAAGCCACGATGATACAGGCGATGATATTTGCAGCAGGCATGGGCACGCGACTCAAACCCATCACCGACAGTCGTCCTAAGGCGCTTGTCGAGGTGGGAGGACGTGCGCTCCTTGACCTTACCCTGCACAGGGTGTCAGCAGCAGGTGCCAAACATATTGTTGTAAACATCCATCATTTCGCTCCCATGATACGCCAGTATCTCACCAGCGTGAATGATTTTGGCATGGACATAGCCTTATCCGATGAATCTGAGCGACTGCTCAATACTGGTGGTGGACTGCGTCATGCTGCTCCTCTCTTCCTACCAGACCTTCCCATCCTTATTCATAATGTAGACATACTGAGCAATATAGACCTCAGCGCCTTTGTGGCTTGTGGTGCCGATGCTGATGCGCTCTTGCTGGTAAGCAACAGAAGCACCACACGATATCTGCTCTTTGATGATGATATGCGTTTGGTGGGATGGACTAATATATCTACGGGCGAGGTGCGCAGTCCATATTCTCATCTTGATGTGGAGAGTTGCCACCGTCTGGCCTTTTCGGGCATTCATCTCTTTTCTCCACGCCTGTTGCCAGTCTTGGATATCATGCAAACGGATGATTTCAGCATCATTGACTTCTATCTGCGCATTTGTCGTGAGCACAATATCAGGGGGTATAATGCCCACAATCTACAATTGCTCGACGTGGGCAAGCAAGACACGCTGGCGCAGGCCGAGGATTTCATACGTCAGATGCCCGATAAATATCAGTAAACAATAATTCATTAAAATAAAACCATTAACGACAAGTATGAAACAGAAGATTATTATTCTCGATTTCGGTTCACAGACCACTCAGCTCATAGGCCGTCGTGTGCGTGAATTAGACACCTTCTGCGAAATCCTGCCTTACAACAAGTTTCCCGTTGGCGATCCCGACGTGATAGGAGTGATACTCAGTGGAAGCCCATATTCGGTGCACGACCCTGAGGCATTCAAGGTAGACCTCTCCCAGTTTGTTGGCAAGGTGCCCGTGCTTGGCATCTGCTATGGTGCCCAGTTTATCGCCAACACCCTTGGCGGCAAGGTAGAGAAAGCAGACAGCCGTGAGTATGGTCGTGCACATCTCGAGAGTTTCGATGCCTCCAATCCGCTTTTCCGAGGTTTCGAGCCACATTCCCAGGTATGGATGAGTCATGGAGATACCATCACTGCCATACCAGAGAGTTGCCGTGTTATCGCCTCTACTGCCGATGTCACCAATGCCGCCTATGCATCTACTGAGGTGCCTCTTTGGGCTGTGCAGTTTCATCCAGAGGTGTTTCATAGCCTTCAGGGCAAGGAGTTGTTGCGCAACTTCGTTGTAGATATATGCGGCAGCACTCAAGACTGGAGTCCAGCCTCGTTTGTTGAAACCACAGTAGAGCAGTTGAAGGAGCAGTTGGGCAACGACCGTGTCATCCTTGGTCTCTCAGGTGGTGTAGACTCCTCGGTGTGTGCCGTATTGCTCAACCGTGCCATTGGCGACCGACTCACCTGTATTTTCGTAGATCATGGCATGCTTCGCAAGAATGAGTTCAATAAGGTTATGGATGCCTATAAGGGTCTGGGGCTTAATGTTATTGGTGTGGATGCCAGCAGCAAGTTCTTCGCCGATCTCAAGGGTGTGACTGAGCCAGAGCTGAAACGCAAGATTATTGGTCGCGATTTTGTGGAGGTGTTCAATGCCGAGGCTAAGAAGATTACCGATGCCCGTTGGTTGGCCCAGGGCACGATCTATCCAGACCGCATCGAGAGCCTGAGCATCACAGGCATGACCATCAAGAGTCATCATAATGTGGGAGGTCTGCCCAAGGAGATGAAACTCAAGCTCTGCGAACCACTACAGTGGTTGTTTAAGGATGAGGTTCGCCGTGTGGGTTATCAGTTGGGCATGCCCGACCATCTCATCAAGCGCCATCCCTTCCCTGGTCCTGGTTTGGCTGTTCGTATACTTGGCGATATAACCCCAGAGCGTGTTGCCGTGCTCCAGGATGCCGACGATATCTATATCTCTCACATGGAGAAGTATATCTGCGAAGATGGCGAGCGCCTCTATGATAAGGTATGGCAAGCAGGAGCTGTACTGCTCACATCAGTGCGCAGTGTGGGCGTTATGGGCGACGAGCGCACATACGAGAATCCTATAGCCCTGCGTGCCGTTACGAGCATGGATGCGATGACTGCCGACTGGGCCCATCTGCCATACGATTTCCTTGCCAAGGTTAGTAATGAGATTATCAATAAGGTAAAGGGAGTCAACCGCGTATGTTATGACATATCCTCAAAACCACCTTCCACAATAGAGTGGGAGTGATGCGATACCCCTTAGTTCCACCATGCCTTTGCTTCCTGCTTGGCATGGTGGTATGTTTTGTCCAGCCGATGGCCTTTGGGACTGTGGCAATTGTCACTGTGTCAGTACTAATGGCGTTGGCTCTGATCTATTATGGTGTTTATTCGTATAGGCGTAAGAGTAGGTTGGCACTTCAACCTGTGATATTGCGCCAAATGGTGGTATCCATATCCATATTACTTCTTTTTGCCTTTGCAGGCTATTGTCGAATGCTCATGTCGTGGCAGAGCAGTCATTGTGAGGTGGGTGCAGAGCATCAGACGATTACCGCTGTGGTGATAGGCAATCCCACCCGTTATGAAGGCAAGATGCGTTTTGAGGCTGTGGCATTGAGTGGAACACTACGTGGAGAGCATATTCAAACATGGGTGTATGATGGCCATTCCTCATCTTCTTCCTTTCCATTGCCACTCTTGCGCAATGGTATGGTCTTTACCATGAAAGCCAAGGTGCGCAGTGTTGACGATGAGTCGTCATATAGCCATTATCTCATTAGTCATGGCATCAAGGCGGTATGCACTACAAATATACATAATATGTCTGCTGCTAATATAGACAAGCCCATCTCTGCTGATACATTCAAGAGTCTTATACCCTTTTTTGATCGTCTGAAGATAGCCTCTTATAACCTGCGTCAGAGATTACTGAGCCATCTGGGGAATATTGGGTTGAGGGGCGACCACAGTGGCATAGTTACAGCCATGCTATTGGGAGAGCGCAGCAGTCTCAGTGATGCCACCATATCCCATTTCCGTCATTCTGGAGCCTCCCATGTGCTTGCCCTTTCTGGTCTTCATCTTGGCATCATCTATATGCTGTTGCAGTTTGTCACCCTGTCACGCCGCAAGCGTTTGGTCACAGAGATAGTTACCGTGGTGTTCATTTGGTTTTTTGTAATCCTTGTGGGCATGATGCCGTCGGTGGTTAGGGCAGCATCTATGATCACCATCTGCTCTCTGTTTTCAATGTGGGGTCGTCGCCCTGTATCGCTCAATTCCCTTGCCCTTGTAGCCATGATTATGCTTATGTTTAATCCTATGCAGATCTTGGATATTGGCTTTCAATTGTCGTTTATTTCGGTGGCTTTCATTCTTGCCTATGCCGTTCCGATAATCAATATGCTATGTCCATTTAATAGCCATAGGTTATGGAAATGGTTGGTATCGGTATTGGTTATGTCCATAGTTGCCCAGATGTCTACAGCACCTATAGTGGCAAAAGTGTTCGCCATAATGCCCAACTATTTTCTACTTACCAATATAGTGGTTGTTCCCTTGTCATGGTTGTTGCTTACGATATCTCTCATCATGGTTATGCTGTCGTGGGTGCCCATGTTAGGAGGATGGATGGCTATTGTCTCCATGTTGGTGGCATCAGGTCTTGATTATGTCCTGTCATTTATTTCCCATTTGCCAGGAGCAGTTACAGTGTTTCCTCCCATCACCACACTCACAGTCTTCTGCCTCTATATCATCATTATTTGCATCATGGAAACTGTAAAGAGTCAGATAAAAAAATTTGATGTTCAATGTGGAAATATGTTATAGTATTTGGGTGAAATAGAAATGTGATGGTCCATTCTTATCAATTATTAGGGGTAGTATATCAATTATCATAGTAATTTGATGGAAAGTTCCAGTATAAATGAAAAAAAATGCAGAAATATTTGGAAGTTATTCAAAAATAACATAACTTTGCAAATGAAGGCACTTCCAAGAAAGATTTGTGAAAATCAGGAACTGCATTAGTTTAAGTCTAGTTTAGTTTTTGTGTTGGTTGAGAGCGGTCAGTGGATCGCTCTCATTCTTTTTGTATATTGGGTTTCATACACTTAACGTGTAACAGTAAATATTACATTCGTGCCTTCTGTTTTGCGCCAGCACCAGATCCTTTATACTTGCTTCGTGCCTCATTGAACTTCCATGTAAGGTCAATAGAGAAGGTACGTCGCGACTCGTTTTCCACCGTCAGTTCGCGTATGCCATAGATGGTGGTGCCAGTTTTAGCTGTGTTGAAGATGTCATAGCAGCGTATATCTGCTGTAATGGTTCCGAGGGCTTTGAGGTTGAAATCCTTCTGTATACCCAGGTCAGTGCGAAACATGTAGCATGAGATGCGGAAATTATCATAGTCGCCCTTGCTGTTAAACTGCATGCCGCCATTCAGTCTCCACCCATTGCTCAGCACTATATCATTATTCCATATCACCTGATAGAAAGGATTGTTCATGGTCATCTCGCTGCCCTTGGCGGTCAGTGTTTTGTAGTTCTGAAGTATCAGTCCTGCTGTCCACATTGGGTGCCATACTCCGATGGTTGGTCTGAATGATGGCATGATGATGAGTTTGTCATATCCGTCGTGACTATTTACGGGATGTATGAGGCTCAGTAGAGGGTCGTTGCTTCCAGGGAAGGGTTCAGTGAGCATGGTAACCACATCTTTGGTATGCGCATAGTTAATACTCAGGTTAAAGGCTTTGTATGCCGTATTGAACACTATACTGTGTGTATATGTTGGCTTGAGATATGGATTACCGCTCTGTAGCGAATACCTATTTATATATATAGTGGAACTTGAGAGTTGACTATAATACGGGCGTTGTATGTCTCTGCGGTATGACAGGCTGGTCTGCCATTTGCCTATTGGCATTGAAACCACAGCCGATGGAAAGAGGTCGGTATAGGTCTGGCTCACATCTGAGTCTAGTTTTCCGAAGTTGTAATAGTCGTTTGAGATCCTTTCATATCTCAGTCCCACCTGCGCAAAGAGTCTACCGAAGAGTCTTCCATACTCCACGAATCCTGCCGTTGACGACTCTTTTATTTTGGTGTCGGTAGCCTTTACGGGCAAGTTCAGTTGAGAGTTATATGAGTATATATCTGTTCGGTTGTTGTGGCTATATTCTCCGCCCACAGAGAGGTTTCCCTTCCATACGGGGTATGAGAAGATCAGTTTTGTGGCCCAGAAATTATTCTCGTTTATGGTTAGGTTGTTAACCAAGCTTTGTGTACGCGACCCATCTGGCAATATAGTTGTTTCTGTGGTTGAATTATCATCGTCAGAAGAATTGAAGAGTCCGTCCACATTGAAGTCGATGCTGAGTTTTCCTATTCGGCCATTATAATAAGCATTGAAGATATGTTTTTTGAATGTGTCTTCCTTGTATATGTCACTCTCAGAGCGTTCTGTTTTCTCGCCATTGGTATAGATGTCGGTATTGAGCCAGCCTTCGTAAGTCTCTTTGGGTTTGCGGTCATACTTATAGAATGCACCAATTGAATGGTTGTCGTCAAACATATAGTTGATTTGTATCTGCGGCGACCATCCCTTATAGTCATATTCCATAAACTGTCTTCCGAGGTCCACATACTTGTCGGAACCCACAAAATAGGTCAGGTCGTTATCCTGATGAACCTCCAGTCCGTCATAGCGTCCGTTCCAGAACGAACCAGTTATGTCGAGTCCGCCCTTGCGGTAGTTAAGGTCGAAATTATTTGTCAGTGTGGTGCCATACTGGTAGCTGGCAGATGCATTTTCAGTGAAACTCAGTCCCTCTCCCTTGGCTTTTACAAGTTGGATGCGCACCACGGCCTTGGTGCTGGCAGCATATCTTGCGCCTGGGTTCTGCACCACGTCTACACTCTTTACCTGCTCTGAGCGCAGACGCGACAGTTCGTTGAGATCTACCACTTTGCGCCCGTTGATATACACTTCGGCATCGCCGCGGCCAAACACCTCAACGGCGCCTTCTTTCTCGGTTTTGAGCATGGGTATGCGTTTGAGCACATCGCTCACCGTGCCTGCTTTCTCAAGCACGGTGCCTGCCACTATGGTTCGCATGGCATCGCCTTTTACTCGTGTTTTGGGCAGGTTTCCCTTTACTGTCACCCCGCCCAAGGCAAAGGTGGTGTCGTTGAAGTTGGTGAGCCCAGTAGTGATAGAATCTGTGTTTTGGGCCTGCGTGCCTGTCATCAGACACGACAAGACAATGGTGATTACTTTTGCTTTCATGTTGTTTTGCATGTTAATTTATTGTGTGTTTTTGAAGGTTATAATCATGTGAGTACAGATATTCCTTTCAATCCTTCAATACCTTAGACATGCAAAGCAACAAAAAACTACAAAAATTATCACTCTTTTTTTATTTACCTTTTAGAATCCTTTCTGA
>SAMEA3663092__coassemble_175_pt1 | contig 22521 bp, 19 predicted proteins | sample SAMEA3663092__metabat2_high_PE_017 | metagenome-assembled genome bin SAMEA3663092 (sample SAMEA3663092) | pig gut metagenome | biome: pig gut; feature: pig-associated habitat; material: faeces | place: France | collected 2012 | reverse complement strand
AAGGTGTTATGATAAGGATAGGAATACTTGGCGCCGCAGGATATACAGGCGGCGAACTCATCAGGCTGCTGCTCAACCATCCTGAGGCTGAGATAGTGTTTGCCAACTCAGAGAGCAATGCCGGCAACCTCGTGGCAGATGTTCACGAGGGACTGTATGGCGACACCGATCTGCGCTTCACAGACGAGATGCCCTTCAACGATGTGGATGTGGTGTTTTTCTGCTTCGGCCATGGCAAGAGCGAGGCTTTCCTCAAAGAGCATGCCATACCACAGCATGTGAAGATCATAGACCTGGCGCAGGACTTCCGCTTGGCTGCTCCCGGCAATGATTATGTGTATGGCCTGCCCGAGATAAACAAAGACAAGATAGCCACAGCGCAACATGTGGCCAACCCAGGTTGCTTCGCCACATGCATCCAACTGGCACTGCTACCAGCTGCCAGCATGAAAATCATAACCGAAAGCGTGAGCGTGAACGCCATTACAGGCAGCACGGGAGCAGGACAGAAACCCTCTGCCACCACCCATTTCTCATGGCGAAACAACAACATGAGCATCTATAAGGCCTTCACCCACCAGCACGTGCCCGAGATAAGACAGAGCCTGACACAAGTGCAGGGGTATCTGGATGCCGACATCGATTTCATACCCTATAGGGGCGATTTCGCACGCGGCATCTTTGCCACAGCAGTGGTGAGAACAGACAAGCCGATAGAAGAGGTAATAGAAGGATATAAGCAGTTCTATGCCAATGCCGCCTTCACTCATTATGTAGACAAGGCCATAGACATGAAACAGGTGGTAAACACCAACAAGGCACTCGTACACTGCGACAAATACGGCAGAAAACTGCTCATCACCTCTACCATCGACAACCTGCTCAAGGGAGCCGTGGGACAGGCAGTGCAAAACATGAATATCATGTTTGGCATAAACGAAACAACAGGATTAAATCTGAAATCATCAGCATTCTAAATATGAAATTGTTTGACGTATATCCGCTCTTCGATGTCAACATCGTGAAGGGTAAAGGATGCAAGGTATGGGACGACAAAGGTCAGGAGTATCTCGACCTTTATGGCGGACATGCCGTGATAAGCATCGGTCACTGCCACCCACATTATGTGGAGATGATGGCAGCACAGATGAACACTCTGGGATTTTATTCCAACTCAGTAATAAACAAGTTGCAAGAGCAACTGGCCGAACGCTTGGGCAAGGCATGCGGCTATGACGACTATCAGCTCTTTCTGATAAACAGCGGAGCCGAAGCCAATGAGAACGCCCTAAAACTGGCTTCTTTCAAGACTGGACGCACCAGAGTGCTCTCGGCAGAGAAAGCATTCCACGGACGCACATCGCTGGCCGTGGAGGTGACCAACAATCCCAAGATCATTGCACCTATCAATGACAATGGTCATGTGACCTACCTGCCTCTCAACAACCTCGAGGCATGGGAGAGCGAACTGGCCAAGGGCGACATCTGCGCCTGCATAGTGGAATGCATACAGGGAGTGGGCGGCATACGCATGGCCACCAAGGAGTTTATGCAGGGATTGCAGCTGGCATGCCGCAAATACGGTGCCGTGCTCATCTGCGACGAGATACAGTGCGGATATGGTCGCAGTGGCAAGTTCTTCGCCCACCAGTGGCTCGACATCCACCCAGACATCATCACCTGCGCCAAAGGCATAGGCAATGGCTTCCCCATGGGAGCAGTGCTCATCTCACCTGAGTTCACACCCGAATATGGGCAACTCGGCACCACCTTCGGCGGCAACCACATGGCCTGCACCGCCGCACTGGCTGTGCTCGACGTGATGGAGCAGGAAAACCTCGTGGAGAATGCACACCTGGTGGGGCAGTATATCATCGACAGGCTCAACACAATGAAAGAAACAGAAAAGCATATCACCGACGTGAGGGGCGAGGGACTGATGATTGGCATAGAACTTGACATGCCGCATAAGGAAGTGAGAAGACAACTGCTCTTCGACCATCATATCTTCACGGGTTGCGCCTCTACTAATATCCTCAGGTTGCTGCCACCATTGTGCTTCACCCGCGAGATGGCAGACACCTTCTTAGACAAGTTATCACTCATACTGTCACGAATATGAAAATATCTATTATCGGAGCCGGAGCCATGGGTGGTGCCATGGCAGAAGGCATGCTCAAACTCGATGAGATGGCACCCGAAGAACTCACCGTTTGCGACCATAACAAACCTGTCATCGACCATTTCGCATCACTCGGCGCCAGCGTCACACAAGACAATGAGGCAGCAGCAAGAGATGCCGACATAGTATGCGTGGTGGTGAAACCATGGGTGGTAGAGAAAACACTCAAGGGGATAAAAGACGTGATGGACTACAGCAGGCAGACTCTCGTAGTGGTGGCAGCAGGAGTATCCTCATCGCAGATAAAGACATGGACAAACAAGGAGGGCAACACACCGCAGATATTCCTCGCCATGCCAAACATCGCAATAGAATTCAAGGAGTCGATGACATATATGACACCCGTGGATGCCGATGATAAGAACATCAAGCGCGTTTGCGACATCTTCGACCAACTCGGAGAGAGTATCATCATCGACGAAGACCACTACCCCGCCGCCACTGCTCTCTCATGCTCAATAGCATACGCCATGAGATATGCCAGGGCAAGCATAGAAGGAGCCGTGGAACTGGGTTTCAAGGCCAAGATGTCGCAGAAGATCGTGCTGCAAACCATGAAGGGAGCCATATCGCTGCTGCAGCAGACAGGAGAGCATCCCGAGGCAGCCATAGACCGCGTGACCACACCTGGCGGACTGACCATCAGAGGTCTCAATGCCATGGAGCACGGCGGCTTTACAAGTGCCGTAATCAATGGTCTCAAGGCCGGAATGAAGAAATAAGTATTATAAACAACAGCAAGGCCCGAGCCCCTCACAGGCCATCCATAAATGGAGATAACAGGGGGCACAAAACACTATGAACGATGCGATACGACAGATAGGAGAGCGACTGCGCGGACTGCGCGACGTGCTCGACATCCCAGCCGAAGACGTGGCAAACCTCTGCGGACTGGATATAGACACATATATGAAAATGGAAGAGGGCGAAGGGGAATTGTCTATCAGTAACCTGCAGAAGATTTCAAAGGAATACGGCATTGCACTCGATGTGCTGCTCTTTGGCGAAGAACCACACATGAGCCATTACTTCCTGACACGCAAGGGACAGGGCATGAGCGTGGAGAGATGCAAGGAATATGCATACCAAAGTCTGGCAAGTGGATTCAGAGGCAGAAGTGCCGACCCATTCATGGTGACCGTGGAGCCCAAACCCGAAGATCATCCAGTGCATGCCAACTCTCACCAAGGACAGGAGTTCAATTTCGTGACCGAAGGAACACTCGAACTGACCATTGGCAAGAAAACACTCGTGCTCAACGAGGGCGACAGCATCTATTTCGATGCCACACAGCCTCATTGCATGAGAGCTCTCAACAACAAACAGGTTAAATTCCTCGCCATCATTTTCTAATCACAGTGCAACATAGATGCCACAAAACAATATACAGACATCATGATTGAAAGATTCTTAAAACAAACAACATTCGCATCACAAGAGGACTATGCTAACAACCTCGAGTTTATCATACCCGACAACTTCAATTTCGCCTACGACGTGATGGACGAATGGGCAAAAGAGCAACCAGACAAACTGGCACTGCTCTGGACCAATGACGAAGGCGAATGCATACGTTTCTCATTCAAGGATATCAAAGAGCAGAGCGACCGCGCAGCTGCCTATCTCATGAGCCTCGGCATTGGCAGCGGCGATATGGTGATGCTCATCCTCAAGAGACGCTATGAGTTCTGGCTCGCCATGCTCGCACTGCACAAGATAGGGGCTGTGGCCATTCCCGCCACACACATGCTCACAACACACGATATCGTATACCGCAACAACCGCGCCAGCGTGAAGGCCATCATCTGCGCCGGCGAAGAGTATATTATGGAGCAGGTTATTGGTTCCAAGGCCGAGAGTCCCACTCTCAAGACGCTGGTGAGCATTGGTCCGCGCCAAGCTGAAGGTTTCCACGACTGGCATAAGGAATGGATGGATGCGCCCACCTTTGTGCGCCCCGGAAAAAACAACAACGACGATACCATGCTCATGTATTTCACCAGCGGCACCAGCGGCGAACCCAAGATGGTGGCACACGACTATCTCTATGCACTGGGACATCTAACCACAGGTGTATACTGGCATAACCTCACACCCGACAGCATACACCTGACAGTGGCAGACACTGGATGGGGCAAGGCCGTATGGGGCAAATTCTACGGACAATGGTTTGCAGGCGCCGCAGTCTTCGTGTTCGACCATGAAAAATTCACCGCCGACAAAATACTCAGACAGATAGAGAAATATCATATCACCTCTTTCTGCGCACCACCCACAGTATACCGATTCCTCATACACGAGGATTTCAATAATTATGACCTCTCGTCGCTGAGATACTGCTGCACGGCAGGAGAAGCCCTCAACCCCGCAGTATTTGACAAATTCAAATCACTCACAGGCATAGCACTCATGGAGGGATTCGGACAGACCGAGACTACCATGACACTGGGAACCATGCCATGGACAACACCAAAGCCAGGCTCCATGGGACTGCCTAACCCACAGTATGACATAGACCTGATAAAACCCGATGGTACACCTTGCGAGGATGGCGAAAAGGGAGAGATAGTGGTGCGCGTCAACAATACCAAACCCGTGGGACTGTTTAAATGCTACTATCGCGATGAGGAACTGACCAAGACGGTATGGCACGACGGACTCTATCATACGGGCGATGTGGCATGGCGAGATGAAGACGGATACTACTGGTTTGAAGGACGCATAGATGATGTGATAAAATCAAGTGGTTATCGTATCGGCCCCTTCGAGGTGGAGAGCGCACTCATGACCCACCCCGCAGTGGTGGAATGTGCCATCACAGGAGTGCCCGACGACATTCGCGGCATGGTAGTAAAAGCCACCGTAGTGCTGCATAAAGACTGGAAGGCAAAAGCTGGAGATGAGTTAATCAAGGAACTCCAAAACCATGTGAAGCATGTGACCGCACCTTATAAGTATCCGAGAATAATCGAATTCGTCGACGAACTGCCCAAGACCATAAGCGGCAAGATACGCCGTGTGGAGATAAGAGAGAAAGACAAGGCGAAATAACAACAAAGGATTAGGCGAAATGAGAATAGTCATCAAGGTGGGCAGCAATGTGCTCACACGACGAGACGGACATCTCGACACCACCCGCGTGTCGGCAATAGTAGACCAGATAGCATGGCTCAAACAGCAGGGACATGAGGTGATACTCGTATCTTCGGGTGCCGTGGCATGCGGCAGACGCGAACTAACAGTAAGCCATGACCTCGACACCGTGGAGCAACGACAGCTCTTCTCTGCCCTCGGACAGGTGAAACTCATCGGTCTCTATTACGACCTCTTTAGGGAGTATCATATCAATATCGGACAGATACTGACAATGAAAGAGAACTTTGAACCCGGCGAGCAGTATGACAACCAGAAAGCATGCATGACGGTGATGATAGACAATGGCGTGGTGCCCGTGGTCAACGAGAATGACACCGTTTCGGTGACAGAACTGATGTTTACTGACAACGATGAACTCAGCGGACTCATTGCCAAGATGATGAATGCAGACATGCTCATCCTGCTCAGCAATATTGATGGTATCTATACAGGCAATCCCGAATCGCCTGAGTCGGAACTCATCGAACGGGTGCCTCTGGGCTGCGATATCAGCCAGTTTATACAATCGTCGAAAAGCAAAGAGGGACGAGGCGGCATGACATCTAAATATGCCACTGCCACCAATGTGCAGCAAGCTGGCATCAGGGTGATGATTGCCAATGGCAAACGTAATGACATTCTCATACAACTCGTGAGCAACCCCACGGAAACTAAACATACGGAATTTGAAGTGGCTATAAACAGATAGTATTTGAAGTGATATGAACGAGATATTCGCAAAAACAAAAAAGGCGAGCCGCACATTGGCAGCCCTCACCGACAATGAACGCAATGAGGTGCTCACAGCGGTGGCAGATGCTATATGCTCGCAGAAAGATAGAATCCTGAAAGCTAACAGCAGAGACCTGCAGCGCATGGAGCCCGCCAACCCTCTCTATGACCGACTGCAACTCACCAATGCACGACTCGACGGCATAGCAGCAGACATGCGCAAGGTGACCACGCTACCATCGCCATTGGGACGCATACTGAAAGAGACCACACTGCCAAACGGACTACATCTGCAGCGCATCAGCGTACCCTTCGGAGTGATAGGCATAGTGTATGAGGCGCGACCCAACGTGACCTTCGATGTCTTTGCTCTGTGCTTCAAGAGTGGCAATGCCTGCGTGCTCAAGGGGGGCAAGGATGCCGACGACAGCAACCGCGAAGAGGTGGCCATCATCCATGAGGTGCTGCGCCAAAAGGGTATAAACGAGGATGTGGTGACCCTGCTGCCTGCCACTCATGAGGCTACTGCCGAGATGCTCAATGCCGTAGGCTTTGTAGACCTCTGCATACCACGAGGCGGCAGAAAACTAATCGATTTTGTGCGCGACAATGCCCGTATACCCGTTATTGAGACTGGCGCAGGGGTTGTAAACACATATTTCGACCTGCATGGAGATGCCGACATGGGTGCACGAATCATCAATAATGCCAAAACAAGGAGAGTGAGCGTGTGCAATGCTCTCGACTGCCTCATCATACATAAAGACCGACTCGCTGACCTTGGCACACTCTGTCAACAGTTGCAGGAGAGCAAAGTGGAGATAATAGCCGACGAAAGGGCATATACAGCACTCGAAGAACACTACCCCGGGCAGTTGCTCACCACTGCCAACGATAGCACCTTCGGCACTGAGTTTATGGCTTACCGCATGGCCATCAAAACCGTGGACTCCATAGACCAAGCCATTGACCATATAACACGTTACGGGTCGGGGCATAGCGAGGCTATCATCACCAACGACAGGCAAAGTGCTGAAAAATTCAAAGCAGAAGTGGATGCGGCATGCGTATATGTTAACGCTCCAACAAGCTTCACCGACGGAGCACAGTTCGGACTGGGTGCCGAGATTGGTATAAGCACACAGAAACTGGGTGCGCGTGGACCTATGGGACTCGAAGAGATTACCACCTACAAATGGATTATAGAGGGTAACGGACAGGTGAGGAGCAAATAGCCAACCTTATAAACGAGCGAGTGACAAACAAAGAAAAAAACAGAATTATTACACATTTATCATATATGAAGACATTCCAGTATGTTGAAGACCTCGGCGACCTGAACAAGGCGCTTGCAGAGGCAAAAGAGATTAAAAACGACAGGTTTAAATACCAGCACTTGGGCAAAAACAAAACCCTTATGATGGTATTCTTCAATAATAGTCTGCGCACACGACTCTCAACACAGAAGGCTGCCATGAACTTGGGTATGAACGTGATTGTGCTTGACGTGAATGCCGGTGCATGGAAACTGGAAACAGAGCGTGGAGTGATTATGGATGGCGACAAGAGTGAGCATCTCCTCGAGGCTATCCCCGTGATGGGATGCTATTGCGACATCATCGGCGTGCGCTCGTTTGCTGGTCTCACCGACCGCGATTATGACTATGCTGAGACCGTGATTAACCAGTTCATCAAATACAGCGGCAAGCCCGTGTTTGCCATGGAGTCGGCCACCGTACACCCACTGCAGGCCTTTGCCGACCTGATAACCATAAGCGAGCATAGTCCGCTGTGGAGTGCAGAGGGTCGCAAGCCCAAGGTGGTTCTCTCATGGGCTCCACATTGCAAGGCCCTGCCGCAGGCTGTGCCCAACTCGTTTGCCGAATGGATGAATGCCGCAGATGTGGACCTTGTGGTCACCCACCCCAAGGGGTATGAACTGGACCCACGCTTTGTGGGCAACGCACGTGTGGAATATGACCAGATGAAAGCCCTTGAGGGTGCCGACTTCGTGTATGCCAAAAACTGGAGTTGCCCTGGTGTGACCAATCCCGCCGACTACGGCAAGATACTGAGCAAGGATATGGCATGGACCATAGATGCCGCCCACATGGCAGTAACCAACAATGGTAAGTTTATGCACTGCCTGCCCGTACGACGCGGGCTCATCGTTACCGACGATGTGATTGAAAGTGCCAACTCACTCGTAATACCAGAGGCTGCCAACAGAGAGATATCAGCGAGCGTGGTGCTGAAACGCATGCTCGAGAGTCTCTGAAACACTGATCCGAAAATCTGTGAGTCAGATTACGATACTATAATATTATCGACATAGTCTCTAATGAAGAAACCGATAATTCTAATCATATCCCTATTATTGCTGTCCACCATGGCATGGAGCATTGACATGGTGCGCAGCAGGAGGTATACGACCAAAGACGGCATGCCACAATGTTGAATGGAGTGAAATATATAAAAAAATAATGCGGAATAAGGGTAATAGTATAGGTAATTACAAACAATTATCGTATATTTGCACCTGCAAACGTAATTAGAATTTATATATTTATCACCATTAAAACAGAACAATTATGAATATCGGAGACAGAATACCCGAGGTGCTGGGCATAGACCAGGACGGACGCGAAATCAAGAGCAGTGACTATAAAGGCAAGAAGATTGTGCTCTATAGTTATCCAAAGGCAAACACCAGCGGATGCACTGCCGAAGCATGCTCACTGCAGGCACACAAAGCCGAACTTGCTGCTGCGGGTTATGAGATTATCGGTGTAAGCAAGGATAAGCAAGCCCTGCAGAAGAAGTTCGCAGAGGCTCAGGGCCTGGAGTTCCCACTCATCGCCGATACCGAGACCACCTTGCTGCAAACCCTGGGCTGCTGGGGCGAGAAGGTGGCATGCGGACGCAGAACCATTGGTACACTGCGCACCACATACCTCGTAAACGAAGAGGGAATAATCGAAAAAATCTTCTCTCCAAAGGAAATAAAAACCAAAATCCACGCAGAGCAAATCCTGGATTATATTAAAGGATAGCAGATTTACATAAGGCTAATGATGCTGCATGAGCAGCATCATTAGCCTATATATATGGTATATTATTAGCCTATATAATGGTATATCATTCGCCTATATAACTGTCTTTGAACCCGAGGAAATAGAGCACGCCATCGAGTCCGATGGTATTGATAGACTGCTTGGCATTGGCCTGCACGCGGGGCTTGGCATGGAAGGCGATGCCGAGTCCAGCCTCTGAAATCATGGGCAGGTCATTGGCACCATCACCCACAGCAATGGTCTGCGCCAGATGCACTTTCTCCACCTGTGCAATGAGTTTGAGTAGTTCGGCCTTACGATGACCATCCACAATCTCTCCCACATAATTGCCCGTGAGCTTGCCGTTTTCGTCAATCTCTAATTCATTGGCATACATATAATCAATTCCATAGCGGCGCTGCAGATATTCGCCGAAATAAGTGAATCCACCGCTTAGTATGGCAATCTTGTAACCATAACGCTTGAGCACAGACATGAGTCGGTCCACACCCTCGGTGATGGGCAGGTTTTCGGCTATCTCCTGCATCACGCTCACGTCTAATCCCTTTAGCAGTGCCACACGTTGGCGGAAACTCTCCTTGAAATCAATCTCTCCGCGCATAGCACTCTCGGTGATGGCTTTAACCTTATCTCCAACACCCGCCTTGATAGCCAGCTCGTCTATGCACTCTGTCTGTATGAGAGTAGAGTCCATATCAAAGCAGATGAGCCTGCGCATGCGTCGAAACATGTTGTCGTGCTGTATAGAGAAATCAAACTCCATATCTGCAGACAAGCGCATGAGTTGCGACTGCATCTGTGCTTTGTCTTGCGCTGTGCCGCGCAATGAGAACTCGATGCATGCTCTCACGTTCTTTTCAGAATTCTTGATGCTCTGGCGACCCGTGAGGCGCACTATAGAGTCAATATTTAGTCCCTGCGATGCTATGACCTGTGTGGCAGCAGCTATCTGTTTGGCCGAGAGGCTACGCCCTATGATGGTCAGTATGGATCGGTTTTTGCCCTGCTGATTTACCCATCCCTCATACTGCTCGTCGTCAACAGGTGTGAAATTGATATTCACATTCAGTTCGGTAGCTTTAAAGAGCAATTCCTTCATTACCTGTCCCGAGAGTTTCTCATTGATACGAAAGAGGATGCCCAGCGAGAGGGTTGAATGGATGTCGGCCTGACCGATATCCAAGATCTTGGCATCATGCCGCGATAATATCTCCATAACCTGTGCGGTGAGTCCAGGACGGTCCTGCCCCGTGATGCCCACAAGAATCTGTTCTTCCATCGTTGTTTTCTTATAATAGTTTGCTTGTATTACAAGGTGCGCAGATGCGCTTTCACCTTTATGATATGCAAAGGTAATAAATATTCCGATAAAAGATTGCACTGCATCAAGAAAAATTGCCTAATTGTTTCGCAGTATAAAATATTTGGTATAACTTTGCGGTCAAAAGAACAAACAATATGATATCATTCGACAATGACTACAGCAATGGTGCCCACCCTGATGTGCTCAAGCATCTTGTGGACACAAATGAGATTGTCACCGACCCATACGGCGATGACGAATGCAGTATAAGGGCAAAAAAGAAGATAATGGAAGCCTGCCAGAACGACCGTGCCAACATCTTCTTTCTCACTGGCGGCACGCAGACTAATGCCACGGTCATAGACTCTCTGCTCTATCAGTATGAGGGTGTGATAGCGGTGGAAACAGCTCATATCAACGTGCATGAAGCCGGTGCCATCGAATTTACAGAGCATAAGATTATCACCATTCCTGGCAAGGATGGCAAGATGAGCGCAGATGCGCTGAGGAAGTATCTCTATGATTTCATGCACGACGGCAGCAACCGCCACTGCGTCTATCCCGGAGTTGTGTATATCACCTTCCCCACAGAACTGGGCACCTTGTATACAGCAGCCGAACTGGATGAGATATATCAGATATGCCGCCAGTATGACATAGTGTTGTATGTAGACGGCGCACGCCTGGGCTATGGTCTGGAGTCGGAAGGCTGCGATATCACCTTGCCCTATCTGGCTCATCATTGCGACGTATTCTATATCGGTGGCACCAAGGTAGGTGCCCTGTGCGGCGAGGCAGTGGTGTTTACTCACAACAATGCCAACAGGCATTTCTTCAGCATACAAAAGCAGCACGGCGCCGTGCTGGCAAAGGGCAGGCTCATAGGTGCGCAGTTTGAAGCTCTCTTCACCGACAACCTCTATTTCCGTATCTCACGCCACGCCATAGACATGGCCATGAAGATGAAAGAGATCTTCAAGGAGAAGGGTTACCAGTTCTATCTTGACTCACCATCCAACCAGCAGTTTGTGGTGATGGACAATGCCCATGTGGAGGAACTGTCTAAGAAGATGATGTTTACTCATTTCGGCGTGGCAGACAAAGACCATACCATCTGCCGCTTTGTTACCAGTTGGTCTACCACAGAAGAAGACTTGGAAACACTGCGACAACTGCTATAAGCATGGTCGGTAATAGTGCGCAACCGCACAAACTTCTACTTATTTTAGGCTGCAGGTCTTGACTATACGGCCATTATAACTATTGATGACGAGCATGAGCGAGTCGGCATCATGGAGTGTAGACACTGGCAGGCTGGCATAATATCTTGTGGAATAATACTCGGGCACACCACCTTGGTCATGATAGATTGTTATCTTGGCTGTGGTGGTGCCGTTGTTATGTATGGTCACTCCCTCATACATAGCTCCCAGTGTCTGCACAGCATTGGCATCATCATCTGGGGTACCGGTCATGATATAAAAGCCGATATTCACATATTTCCTGTTATCGCTCACCCACAGGCTTTCGAATCTTATGGGGTCGGTCTTGGGAGTCTCTATCTCTTCTATTGCCACAGGTATGAGCGTTGGCACCATGCGCATGCTCACCAAGCGTGCCGCCCCCTCGCCGGTCTTGTCGTAATATGCCATCACTCGATAGGTACTATCGGCAGTGGTCACCCATTTGGCATTATAGGGATTGGTGAGTATGAGTTGCTCGTCGCTGTCGGTGGTCACAGCCACTATAGTCTTGTTATTATCCGCATGTGCCTCGAGCAGGTCGCCACGGGTGAGCGAGAGGTCGCCGGTGCCCGTGTCATAGGTTTCCTGCTCGCAACTGCCGAGCATAATAACTCCAGCAATTGCAAGCATACCTATAAATATATTATATATCCTCATTCTTTTAATCATACTCCAATAACGTATAAAAAACCGCTGCCTAAGGAATAGGCATATCAATATTTCACGGTTTTCTCCCAATAATATCAACTCAGGAAATAGCCTTCAGATGATTGATGGCAGGGTTGGCATACATCTCAAGCATGCGGGTCATAAGGAATTGCTCATCCTTGCCAGGAATATCTATCTTGGCCAGTTGTCCGCTTATATACTGCTCAAATCTTGCCTTATCATCCGCTGTATATCTGTCGGCATGCTCATCATTGCCATTCAGTTTGTCGAGGGCTATGAAGTTATTGGGATAGAGTCTATAGTTGGCATGTATGCACATGTCTATATGCTGTGCCACGGCTGCAAACACCTCACCCTTGGGCATGTCGGCACTGAGAGTGTCGAGGAATGAGTCTATGCATGGTGCGCAGTGGTAATGGATCTGTCCCTTATATCCCATGATGCCCGTGCGCATGCTCTCCACATCATCCTGACGTGTCTTCTTCCATCCTTCAATGTCGCGTTTGAGTTGAAACTCACGGGCCTTCAACCAGTCGCAAGGGTCATATTCGAGTGATATTGCCAGCGGCACGAGATGGAGTTGGCGCAGGCGGTCGGCAACAGAACCTTCGCCACCCATGGCCATCATCTTGAGCAGGGCCTCCTGAGTGCGGTCGTTGCTATCCTTTGCCCTACCCTCACGCTGGGCTATCCATATATTTTCATGCTTATGGGCAATAACGAAATGCATGTATTCAGACAGGCGTTTGCTGGAAGCCAGCATCTCGCGTATGCCAGCACTGCGCTCCACGATAAACGACTTGTTGACCCTCACCAGGTCTTTGATCCACGGTGCTGCCAGCAGGTTATCGCCAATGGCTATCTCGCAGGTAGTGGTGCATTTGGCATCGAAGAGCAACACGTCGAGCAATGCCGAATCGAGCACTATGTCTCGATGATTGCTAATAAATGTGTATCTCTTGTTGAGGTCTATGCTGCTGTGGTCCATATCGCACCCCGTGCTTGCCTTGGCAATAAGTTGCTTGAGAAACACGTATGGGAATGTATACTGAAACGACAGGTTATCTTTGCATTGGCGCATCTTGGCGGCCAAGGCATCGAAGGGCACATCGGCAAAGACATAACCCATGACCATGCGGAACTGCGGGTCGGCAATGAGCCGCTCCATTACCTCTGGCAACTCTTCAGGTTCGAAAGGCCTGATGGCGTCAAATTCTGATGGTACTTTCATAGTCTGAATACTTTTGTTAATGATATCAATAGAACTGGTTCTCCACTATCTCTGTGAGCACATCAGTGATATTGAGTCCCGCTGCTTTAACCTGCTGTGGTATGAAGCTTGTGGGAGTCATGCCCGGTGTAGTGTTTATCTCCAGCATGCTTATCTTGTCGGTCTCCTTGCCGTCGCTGCCCACACCCTTGCCTATGATATAGTCAATGCGGATGATACCATTGCAATGTAATATGTCGTAGATATGGCTGGTGAGCTGGCGCACCCGCTCAGTGGTTTCAGCACTGAGTCGGGCAGGTGTGATCTCCTGCACCTGACCGTTGTATTTGGCATCATAATCGAAGAACTCATTGCTGGTGACCACCTCTGTGGCAGGCAGCACCACCGACTTACCCTTGGTCTTGTAACATCCCACCGATATCTCTGTACCCTCGAGATACTGCTCCACCATCACTTCGGGACTCTCCATCATGGCCTTGCGGATGGCAGGAGCCAACTGGTCTTTGTTTTTGACTTTCGACACGCCAAAACTGCTACCGTCGGCAGCTGGTTTCACAAAGCATGGCATGCCTATGCGCTGCTCTATTTCATCGTCAGACACTATCTCCTCGTAGCCCTGGCGGATGAGCATGCTATCGGCCACGCTTACGCCATAGCCACGCAGATACTGATTGAGCACAAACTTGTCGAAGGTCATGGCCTCCACCAATACTCCGCTGGTGGAATAAGGCAGTCGTATAAGGTCGAAATATCCCTGCAGCAAACCATTCTCTCCTGGTGTGCCATGTATGGTTATATAGGCATAGTCGAAAAGCACAACCTGTCCATTGAGCACGAATGAGAAGTCATTGCGGTCAATGGGTGCCGTTGTACCATCGTTGAGGTCTACATGCCAGTCGGTACCCTTCACATCTACGATATACACATTGTATCTCTCCTTGTCGAAAAAGGAATAAAGTCCTTGTGCTGAACGCAGCGACACATCATGCTCGGAGGAGTCGCCGCCGCACACTATCGCTACTGTTTTTTTTAATTGTTTGGTTTTCATATCTGTAGTTGAAATTACTATTCGTTGTTAAATAACTATTCTGTTAACTTATATCTTGGCATTGCCCGTATACTTGCGCCATTTGTCTATCAGCAGCGCCATATCCTCGGGGATGGGTGCACTGAAATCCATTTGCTCGCCGCTCACGGGATGGATGAAACCCAGTGTACGTGCATGCAGGGCCTGACGCGGACATAGTTTGAATCCATTGAGGATAAACTGTCGGTAACTGCCCGTGCGCTCGCCTCGCAATATCTCGCAACCGCCATAGCGCTCGTCTGAGAATAGCGGATGACCGATATGCTTCATATGTGCACGAATCTGATGCGTGCGTCCCGTTTCCAGCACACATTCCACCAAGGTCACATAACCATATCGCTCCAGCACATGATAATGTGTTACTGCCGGTTTGCCTATGCCGCTGTCGGGACTGAACACCTCCATGCGCAGGCGGTCTTTGGGGTCTCGCCCGATGTTACCCTCTATACGTCCGTCGTCTTCCACAAAGTTACCCCACACCAAGGCATTATAACTGCGGTGAGTGGTTTTGTTGAAAAACTGTGCACCGAGATGACTCTTGGCCTCTGGCGTTTTTGCCACCACGAGCAGTCCGCTGGTATCTTTGTCTATGCGGTGTACCAGTCCCACCTGCGGGTCATTAGGGTCGTATGTGGTGAGGTTTCTGAGGTGGTAAGCCACTGCGTTTACCAAGGTGCCATGGAAATTGCCGCAACCGGGGTGCACCACCATGCCTGCGGGTTTATTGATAACCATAAGGCTGTCATCCTCATATACAATGTCAAGTGGAATATCTTCGGGTTCGATGGATGTGTCGTGGTGCGGTCGGTCGAGCATGAGAGTGATCACATCGCCCGGACGTATCTTGTAGTTGCTTTTCACAGCCCGCCCGTTTACATGCACAAAACCAGCATCGGCAGCCTTCTGTATGCGGTTGCGACTGGAATGCTGGAGTTTCTCAAACATGTATTTGTCTATTCTGATAGGCTGCTGACCCTTGTCCACATCTATACGAAAATGCTCATACAACTGACTACCGTCACCGCTGCCGTCACTATCAATCAAGCCGCCATCTGTGAGCAAGTCGTCGCCATCAAGCATATCGCCATCCGTGAGCAAGTCGTCGCCCAAGGCCTCCATTTCCATTCCCATCTCATCGGGACACGTATTGTCGTATGTCATTCTACTATCACCTCCATACCATTGCCGTCTACAGCCTGGAAATCATCCACATCACCTGTAGAATCATCCATGTCGGGCTCAGAATAATCGATATCCACATCTTCGGCATCAGAGTAGGAGCCATTGCCCACCATGAGAGTCAGGGCAGTGCCCACAGGCAGTTTGTCGCCACATCTCAGGATGCTGCCATTTGCGGTGATGCCATACACCCAGTCTTTCTCACCTTCCACCATGCGTGGCGAAAGCATCTTAAATCCCATGGCCTTGAGTTTGGCCTCAGCCTCTCTTGCGCTGCTATTGTCTATGAGGTCTGGTATGGTGGCTGTGGGAGAATTGGGTGAATTGATGGTCAGGAAGATGGTGCGCCCCATCTTCACTCTCATGCCAGCATTAGGTGTTTGCATGAGCACGCATCCTGCTGGCATACGTTTATTATATCCGCTGTCGCTCACTATCACTTTCAGTCCATTGCGCACCAGCAACTCCTTGGCTTTCTCGCTATCCATGCCGTTGAGTTGGGGCACAACGACGGCCTCGCCATGCTTGGTGTATACATCCAATCCGTATTTTACACCTATGCACAGCAATACCACCACGATACCCATGGCTATGAGATTTCCCCACAGGTAACGGCTGAGAAACTTTCCGAAGAACTCTTTTGACTTCATAGCATCTTCAATTATGATGCAAACTTACAAAAAAATCACCAAACTACGCAAATAATTATATATAAATTATCGTAATAGCATGAATAACACTTGAAAAATCAAGCATCATCATTATTTTCCTATCCCATGGTGATGCTGTCTATGCGCAACTGAAGGTTGCCAGCGGGCACGTGTACGCTCACCGTGTCGCCCACTTTCTTGCCCAGCAATGCCTGGGCTATAGGTGACTTGATAGACATCTTGCCAGTGGCTATATTAGCCTCGTGCGGGTTTACAACCGTGTATGTCATCTTGGCACCATTATTCATATTTGTAATCTCTACCTTTGAGAGCAGTCCCACGGCATCGCTATTGAGCAGGTTCTTGTCTATGACCCTGGCATTCTCGAGAATACGCTGCAGAAAACGGGCACGACCCAGCAGCCTACCCTGCTCGCGCTTTGCTGCATGGTATTCGAAATTCTCGCTGAGGTCACCCTGCGCCCTTGCCTCTGATATAGCATCTCTTACGCGCGGCAACTCTACCGTTTCAAGTTCTTTTAGTTCAGCCACAATCTTATTGTAGCCCTCTTCTGACATATATTCCATCTTGCGGTCTTTATTATCTTGGTGATGTTTATTTAATAGCATAGTGTATTACGAATAGAGAGCCGCTTCATCCGAAGTGGCTCTCTATTTTTGTGGTGCCACCAGGAATCGAACCGGGGACACAAGGATTTTCAGTCCTTTGCTCTACCAACTGAGCTATGGCACCAATAAATGATTGCAATGCATCAACTGTGCTGCAAGCGTTGAGTTTTTGGGCTATATATTATGCTCAACTGCATTTGCGGGTGCAAAGGTATATATTTTTTTTGTATTATGCAAATTTTTATATCAAAAAATGCACCATTCTCATTTTTTTCAATTACCTTTGCACTCGCAAATAAATATTGTGGCGGGATGTAGCGCAGTTGGTAGCGCACAAAAAGTTTATTATTTGATATTTTTATTTCTCTGAAACAAATCACGCAAAAATCACACAAAAAGTTTTTTCTGAATTCCTTTTGAATAATAGTAAGCCTTGACGATAGAATATCGTTAGTTCAAAGATGTCATGAGTGGTATAGTCAAATAGTGTAAATATGATAACCAAATGAAACAAATTTCATTAAATGTATAAGTTTTTGATTGATCACATGCTCTAAGATTTGGTACATGCTTGATAACTGCGTTAAATTTTGCAAATAATCTGCAAAATATGCGCCTCATAATACGATTATTCTTGGAGGAATGAAAGGAAATGTGTAATTTTGTAGTAGAATCCCACAAGTTGACTAAACAAACATTCACAATATGACCAATTGTGTATTCTTAAGTTGACTAAATATTAACCCACGAACTGACTAATAATATATGCATTATAGACATAGAATAGCAGATAAACTGTTGGAAAACAAGTTGAAAGGTATGGGAGCTGTGCTGGTTGAGGGAGCCAAGTGGTGTGGCAAGACTACTACTGCAGAACAGCAGGCCAAAAGTATCCTCTATATGGATCAACCAAAAGACAGGGCTATGAACCTACAGTTGGCACAGATTAACCCCGATTTGCTACTGAATGGTGACACTCCCAGGCTGATTGATGAATGGCAGATTGCTCCTGAATTATGGGATGCTGTCCGCTTTACAGTAGATCATCGTGAGGGCGATGGTCAGTTTATTCTCACAGGGTCAGTAACTCCATTGCAAGATGACGAAGATGTTGAGCAAGGAAAGAAGATTTTCCACTCTGGTGCAGGTCGTATTGCACGTATAACGATGCGCCCCATGACACTTTGGGAGTCAGGTGAATCTTGTGGACAGATAAGTTTGGAGGATCTCTTTGGAGGGTCTGACAAGATGGTTGGCATCAACAATCTTGAGTTGCAGGATGTGGTTTGGCTGATATGTCGAGGTGGTTGGCCGAAGGCGGTCGATCAGGACAAGGACATTGCCCTGGGACGTGCATTTGACTATTACGATACAGTGGTGAATGTTGATATCAAGGAGCCGGATGGTGTAGTGCGTAACCCAGAACGTGTGAAGTTGCTGATGCGTTCGTATGCTAGAAATCAAGGCACACAGGTATCTCTGACCGCTATTAGTGCGGATATGAAGGCTAACGACCGAGACACGTTGGATGACAGAACTGTATATTCCTACCTAAAGGCGTTGAAAGGTATATTTGTGGTTGAAGATGTGAAAGCTTGGAATCCGAATTTAAGATCTAAGTCTGCGATAAGGTCCAGTGACACACGTTACTTCACCGACCCTTCGATAGCTGTAGCAGCATTAGGTGTAGGACCAACAGATTTGATGAGTGACCTGAACACCCTGGGGTTGTTCTTTGAAACACTATGTATGCGCGACTTGAGGGTGTATGCACAGGCTTTGGATGGTGAGGTGTATCACTACAGGGACTCTGATGGGTTGGAGTGCGATGCTGTGGTGCATCTGCGCAATGGTTCGTATGGACTGATTGAGATTAAGTTGGGTGGCGAGAGACTGATAGAAGAAGGTGCGAAGTCGCTCCAGAAACTCGCCAAGAAGATAGATACTACAAAAATGAAGACCCCCTCGTTCCTGATGGTACTGACAGCAACTGGTAAGTATGCTTTCAAGCGTGAGGATGGCGTATGGGTAGTGCCAATAGGTACACTGAAAGATTAGGATGTTATATTTAAGGTCTGGAATTAACCAATTTTCTTATGGAATTATCATTATTTCAAATTATAGGGTTTGCGATTCTCCTAATCATAATAGGATTCATATTACATTATATCTGAAAAAAAATCACACCAAAATCACACCAAGCGATTTATTCGTTCTTCCCTCCATTTCTAATATTTAGGTGGGAATATATAGAACCCACCATTAGTCAGTTTTCAAAGGTTCTCTTACCTACTTCCTAGTTTGTTCAAGTTGTGCATAAGCGCAAATTATCGGATGTTTTATCACAAACAACCAAATAAATCTCCAACAAATAACCGAATAAAACTCCAACAAACAACCGAACAAATTATCAATAAACAACCGAGAACAACCTAAAATATTTGGCAGAATGAAAAAAATGTTGTAACTTTGCAAAATCTTTTCAAGAATGGCTATCTCAATGTTGGCGTGATATTCTATGAAATGAGCAAAAAGCGGTCTATAAAGCGCTTATTATCAAAAAGTAATCGGGATGTAGCGCAGTTGGTAGCGCACTACGTTCGGGACGTAGGGGTCGGGCGTTCGAGTCGCCTCATCCCGACCAATCGCTATTAAGAGAGGGTGTGTCAGATTGTTCTGACACACCCTCTTTACTGTATTTATTGTAGGTGGGTTCTATAAATTCCCATCTATAAGTTCTGTATCTTTTCTATAGGCAGATTGGTCAGATCTGCAATTTGCTCCATAGACATCCCCGGGTCTTTTAGTACCTTTGCAGCAGCCAGCAACCTATGCAGGATATGCTAATTCCTTTCTCACATCAACTATCTTGTGCGACCTTAGGAAATGGTTGAGTTCTTCCATCTGGGATGCATCAGGCAACAATGGCAATGTCAATATCTTTATTTGCATATCATAATATTTTTTCCGCCTGCGGCGGAATTTAGTTTTTTATATTCGTTGATGTTTTGTGGTCTTTATCAGAGGCGGCTCCGCACGCCTCTTCTCTTGACCACCCGTCATCAACTCATAGCCACTTAGCTTAGATGATAAAGGGGATGCCCAGCATGTTACTCGGAGAGGGCGAGGCGCAGCCCGAGATTGAATTTGCGGTAGCCTGGCGTATTGATGAAGCGAATGGATGAGCGGCAGTACTTGGCGCTGTAGTTCCAGCTGCCGCCGCGAAACACGCGGTAAGACCCACTCGATGCACCAGTAGGGTTGGTTTGAGCAGCACTGCTATAATCACAATACCAGTCCTGACACCACTCATATACATTGCCACTCATGTCATATAAACCTAATTCATTAGGAGACTTGATGGCTACAGGATGTGTTTCATCTGAACTATTGCCATTATACCACGCTACATAGTCAATGATGTTGCTGCCGCTATACTTATATCCCCTACTCTTCTTGCCACCACGGCAGGCATACTCCCACTCTGCCTCAGTGGGCAAACGGAAACGCTTGCCTGTTAACTGATTGAGTTTAATCACAAAATCCTGGCAGTCATCCCAACTAACATCAATCACAGGACGATTATCTCCAAAATCAGACTCAACAGGATTATTACCCATCACCGCCTTCCACAATGCCTGGGTAACCTCCGACTGACCAATATAATAACTCGACAAGGTCACTTGGTGAACTGGCTTTTCATCACTACCTGCATCGCTCCCCTGCTCGCTCGTCGCTCCCATCATAAAGGTGCCACCCTCTACCGCTACCATGGTAAAGGTAACGCCTTTGACCGTGAAGGTCTTATTCTCAAGGAATGATAATGTCACGTTTGGCAATGCAGCGGTGCTACCCATGGTCACATCAATGGTTTTGCTATCTGTGCGTTTGCCATTGAGTTCTGCATACACAGTGTGCTGGCCGTATGCCAGATTGCCAGAGAATGTGGAGGTGCCCATGCTCGTGCCGTCAATATGTATTATAGCATTATCTGCGGCGGTGATAGTGATGGGACGGCCATTCTGGAGCGTTGCGCTCACTTCGGTAGTGGTATTCTCTGCCACATTGATGGTTTGGGTGAACTGGCTATAGCCTTGCTTGGTGATGCTCACGGTATGACTGCCAATGAGGCATTCGGGTATGATCATGGGCGATGTGCCCACCTTGACATTGTCTATGTAGATATCGGCACCCGCTGGAGACGAAGAGATGTCAACCATGCCGTATATGGGCACGGGAGCTGCAAGGGGGATAGTCTGACCAGTCATGGAGGGGGTCACAGCCAGTTCCTTGATGGTCTTGCGATGACCCTCACGGCGACATTCTATAGTATAAGCACCCGAGGAGAGGTCGCCAGTCCATGATCCCTTGCCGCGCAATTGGTCATTGATCCATATCTCAGCCTCTGCGGCGGTGGTGAGAGTAAGGGTGGCGAAGTCGGCAGCCAGTACTGGAGCCACCTCGATGGTTTGATTGTCTGCCACGGTCACGGTCTGCTGTGCTGGCGCATATTTGTTTTGCATTATGCGCACATCATGCGGTCCTGACTTGAGGCGCTCAGAGCGGAATGGCACCGTGCCCTTATACTCATTGTCTATGAACACCTTAGCACCACTGAGGGTAGCATTGGCAGGCACGGAGATATAACCGAAGGCGGGAGCGAGGGTTATGGTCTTGACATGCTTGCTCTTGGGATCGCATACCACCACGGTATCGCTTACGGAATGATATAGCGGAGCCTGCACGGTATAGTTATATGTGCCGAAGGCCATACGCTTGGTGGCGGTACCATCTTTGACATCAAGGAAGTTGCCATCCAATTCTACCAGTGCGTCGGGTGGTGTGACGGAGAACATCACATACTGCTGAGTGATGGCATTATGCACGATGGTCTGCACCTGACCAGTGGTGAGATACATGCGGTAGGTGCGTGCGCCCTGTATTTCGATAGGGAAATAATAGTTTATGAGGCTGCCGAGTTGCGGGTGGCGTATAGAGATGCGCTTCACTCCAGCCGGCACGTATACCCAGACTTCCGCTGTTTTATTATCATCTGTTTTGGTGATGCCAAGGGCGCCGACATCAAAGGTGAAACCCTTTTGGGTGGTTTGTATGCGAATGAGTGCGCAGACATCGCCATTTTGGTCTAATACCTGTGTGCCCTTTAGGTTGGCTGTGAGGTCTTCGGGTGCTGCCTCAAATTTCTCCACGGCAATGCCTTGGGCATTAGTGACAAGGGAGGTAAGCATCAGCAGCAAGAATATCATCATGCGGCCATACCAGCGTCTGGGTATCATATATCTGTTTGCAGATTTAATCATTTTCATGAGAGATAAAGCATTTAATATTATATCTAATCGCTATCAACTGCAAAGATACAATATCACTTTGATATATCAAAATTAT
>SAMEA3663092__coassemble_168_pt1 | contig 23125 bp, 15 predicted proteins | sample SAMEA3663092__metabat2_high_PE_017 | metagenome-assembled genome bin SAMEA3663092 (sample SAMEA3663092) | pig gut metagenome | biome: pig gut; feature: pig-associated habitat; material: faeces | place: France | collected 2012 | reverse complement strand
GCATAAGAAAGGCTGCATCTCGGCATAATTGCTCAAGCAAGCTTGGCAAGTTCTGTTCTCGATTTGCACTTTCTTTGCAACGCAGAAGTTGTATCTGATACACTTCTGCAAAGAAAATGCATGGTTAAATTAGTTAATATTAGCTACGTATGATAGTGATGCCAACCATATACATTACCCTATATGACCGCCTGACTCATAATGATTTAGGGGGGGGTACTTGTTGTGGCATAGCATCGTCAGCGACATATAACATCACATACAGAGCCTTCCGCAGGTGTCAGACAAGGGCACAGGTGGAAGGCTTTGTGCGTTTCAGGCCTCCTGACGCAGATGTGTTGGCACACTGCCAATGATGCTGTTGGCAGGCAAATAGATGCTGCTTGGTGGATAATACTGCCGTATAGTGGTAAAATTTGGATGAGACATGTTAAATGCCTAACTTTGCACAAAAAAGTAAATAACAAATATAATATGTATATGAAAAAGAAATTTACACAATTCAGATGGCTCGCTGCGACGCTTCTTTTCGTGGCGGCAATGGCTATGCCTAAGATGGCTTGGGCACAGGTTACTACAAGTCAACCTACTAATGGTAATGGAACTGCAGCGAATCCTTATCAGATTACAACTGCTGCGGAATTGGCATGGTTTCGAGACTTTGTTAATGCGGGCAATGAAACAGCCTGCGCTCGTCTAGAGGCTAACATTGACATGAGCACTGTGTGCCATCCGGCAAATGAAAGTGAAAGCGTGGCAGAACTCAGTTGGGTGCCGATTGGAAATAATTCGAAACGTTGGCATGGTGAATTTAATGGTAACAACAAAACCATTTCCAATCTTTACATCAACGCTTCGAAAGCATATTCAGGTTTTTTCGGATATGCTCATAATCGGAATGAGGGTCAAAGAGGCATTATCAAGGATATAATATTTGAGAAAGTCAACATCACATCGACAGCAGATTATTCTGGTGTGCTCGCAGGTTATGCATGGAACACTGACATTAGTGGAATCACGGTGAACAGCGGTAGCATTAATGGAACTACTGACGTCGGAGGAATTGTGGGATGTGCTGTGGCTACTAAGATATCAAATTGCGTCAACAGAATATCCATCGAAGGAAGTGACTATACCATTGGCGGCATTGTTGGTTATGCACAGACATCCTCCTCAATCACCAACTGTGCTAACTATGGCAATGTGAAAGGAAAAAGAATGGTTGGCGGCATAGTAGGACAGTCTAATGGATTAACTTTATGCAATGTGTTCTCATCTGGCGATGTGACTTTTTCATCTACCGCTGATGGAAGTGGTCTTGTTGTGGGAGATGTATCTTCTACATTACACATTTCCGGCTATGTCATATATAACAGCGATGCCAACAGATATTACAACACTACCGTGCAGGAACCTGTGGCGTTGGGTAAAGTATCCTCCTCAGCCACTGTGACAGGAGAAAGTAACATCAAAGGTTTGAGCTCTGACTTACTGAAATCTGGTTGGGGCGCATGGCTACTCAATGGCTGTAAATCGGAAGGTGCATGGGGACAAACCATCAATACAGACAACTATCCGGTATTGAACGGCACTCAAATTTATCCAAAGGATGCATCGATGAAATGCACCTATACAGATTTTAGTGGTACATTCACAAACACGTCCTCTGAAGCCTCGACAGTATCACTTACTCATGACACTTATACGCATTATGAATACATAGCACCGACTTGCGTGGAAGGCCGTAAAGAGTATTACGAATGTAATGGCTGTCACAAGAAATTCTCTGATGCTGCAATGACCGTAGAGATTGACAACACCGTTATTGAACGCACAAATGCTCACCACGATTTTGGGAATGACTATGTCTGCAAGAACTGCAATGCGACAATGCCTTTAGCAACATTGGGTGATGCAGATATCGTTGTAGAAAAGACTGATAATTATGATTCGCAGTATGGCTACAATCTGTTCAAGTATATTGCCGATGGAACTGGCACATTATATGTGAAGTCGTATGGCGATGCCGATACCGAGGGAGCAATTTGGACATCTGTAGGTGGTGATGTAGCAAGTTCTGCAAAAAACGACGATAGCAGTTCGTCGGAAACAGACTTTTCGCTTACTTTCGATGTGACCCAAGGCGAGACCTACATAATCGGTGTAAGACAGAAGTCGCATGAAGCGATAGAGGGCGACTATGTCCTGCGACTGAGGGGTTCGTGGACGGAAACGTCAGACCGTATGGGCATAGAGCCTTTTGTCTGGACAGGTGAGGGTACAGAGGCTTCGCCCTATAAGCTGACGAGTGCCTGCCATCTGCTCTGGTTTGCCAAACTCGTAAACAATGGTAATACAACAGCCTGCGCACGTCTGGAAGCAGACATTGACATGAGCAAGGTGTGCCATGCAGCTGATGAAAGTAAAGGCGTGGAAGAACTGAGTTGGGAGCCTATTTCCAAGAGTTCCAACCCTTGGCATGGTTCTTTCGATGGTAACAACAAAACCATTTCCAAACTTTATATCAATACTTCTGCAGAGAATTCCGGATTGTTTGGATACATGTTAAATGATTATGTCAGATGCTCTATCAAGGATATAATATTTGAGAATGTCAACATCACATCGACAGCAAATTATTCTGGTGTGCTCGCAGGTTATGCAAGTAAGACTGACATTAGTGGAATCACGGTGAACAGCGGTAGCATTAATGGAACTTATTATGTCGGGGGAATTGTGGGAAATGCTGCGGCTACTAAGATATCAAATTGCGTCAACAGAATATCCATCGAAGGAAGTGTCAGTTACATTGGCGGCATTGTTGGTTATGCACAATCATCCTCCTCAATCACCAACTGCGCTAACTATGGAGACGTGAAGGGATCTGTTAATATTGGCGGAATCGTTGGCTATATAGTAGATATAACATTAAATAATGTTTTTACGTTAGGCAATGTAACTTGTGGAAGAACCAATCCAAATTGTGGTCTTGTCGTGGGATATGTAAATGAAAAATTGACCATACAGGGCCATGTCCTCTACAATAGCGATGCCAAGATATATTTCAATAATGCGGAGCAAACTGTTCAAGCGATCGGAAAGAAATATACTACCACAACCATAACAGGAGAAAGCAATATAGTGGGATTAAACTCGGAAAACCTGAAGAGCGGCGAGGGGGCATGGATGCTTAATGGTCAGCAATCTACTGGCGCATGGGGACAGCAGCTCGCTACCGACGATTATCCTGTGCTCAGCGACTATAAGGTAATAAAGGCTGCCAAGGGCGACAAGGATAAAAACGGTAACGACACCTATTGGGCAACGTTCAGCAACTTGAACTCTGATGCAACACTCTTAGTTCCTTCACCACGCAATCTCACTGTTTACAATGCAACCGTAAGCAATGGAAAAATGACATTGAAAATGCGCACTGACAGCCAAGTGGCAAAGGAAGAAGGTGTACTGCTGAAGACCGACGGAGAGTATGTGAATGTGAAGGCAAATGCAACGGATGGTCTGACAGCCGTGGATTATGCTTATAACAACCTCGTGGCAACGCCTGCCAAAGAGGAGACGATAAATGCAGAGACAGGATATAAACTCTATCGCCTCACATATAACAATTCAACAGCTAAGACAGGCCTCGGCTTCTATCTCGGAGTGGTGAAAGATGAGAATGGCACAGTAATCAAAGATGGCTCTCAGCTCAAGGCCACTCCGGGCAAGGCATATCTCTATGTATCTACCGATGCAGCCACAACGCCTACGGCTGCAGCACCAGCACAAGGCTTCGTCTTCCCTGGCGATGACGAGACAACTGGCATCGGAGAGATTGTCATCGAGGGTGATGCAGGCACCAGTGGCTCTGCCAATGCCGATGGCCGCATCTACAACCTCCAGGGTCAGCAGGTGACTGCCCCCGTGAAGGGACTCTACATCAAGAACAACAAGAAAGTGGTAATCAAATAAAAGATAGAGACATGAAGAAAAAATATATTAAGCCAGAGATGAAGGTTTATGAAATTGAGTCACAGATGTTGTTGTCTGTGTCGGGAACAGAAGAGCCCGGAGTGAGTTTCGGCGACGAATGTCCCGATGACGAGAATGAAGACATTTGGTAATATAGGATAAGTTTCTATTTTAATAACAGTTGGAGGCTGCAAGCGGCACAGAAATGCCATTTGCAGCCTTCATTGTGTTTGTAGGGAAATAGCCCCTGACCCCTCTCGTCTCAGAAGAGCGGCGAAAGAAGGCGTGTGATACTCTGCCAGAGGTGAGACATGAAACGGTGCAACTTATGCTTGTGCTCGGTGGGATGGGCCAACAGGTGTGACTGCATCATATCTTCTTCGGCCATACGTCTGAAGAGCACGGCTGTATCATGGTCGTAGATGAAGATATTGGCTTCGAAATTATTCTCAAAACTGCGGAAATCAATATTGGTAGAACCGCAAGTGGATATGCTATCGTCGGTAACCAATATCTTGCTGTGCAGAAATCCACCATCATACAGGTATACTTTTACTCCCGCGCTGAGCACCTCATAGAGATATGTGCGTCCAGCCCACTGCACAAACCGCGAATCAGTGTTGCGTGGCACCACTATTCTCACATCAACACCTCCCATGGCAGCAGTCTTGAGGGCAAAGAGCACGGGTTCATTGGGCAGGAAATAGGGTGTTTCTATATACACATATCTTGTGGCGGAATGGATGATACGCACCAAACCCTGCATGATTTCGGGGTAAGGAGTGACGGGACCGCTGGTAACCACCTGCGTCAGGCATAGGTTACTATCTGTTTCATCCAAGGGCGGATAGTACTGTCTGTTGGATATCAGGGTACGGTCAACGAAATACCAGTCTACAAGGAATGCCCTCTGCAATCCATACACACCGCCACCACGGATCTTGACCATGGTGTCGCGCCACTGCTGGTTGCCTATACCCTTCACATATCTTTGCGCTATATTCATGCCACCTATATACCCTACTCTGCCATCGATGACCACCATTTTGCGGTGGTTGCGATAGTTGACCTTGCTGGTGAACGAAGGGAAGCGCACAGCCAAAAACGGACACACCTCTATGCCGTTTTCCCGCATGCGCTCAAAGAAACTGTGGTGCACACTCCAGCATCCCACATCATCATATATAACCCTCACCTCCACTCCATGATGGGCTTTGTCGATGAGTACATCGGCTATGAGTCTGCCAAGAGCGTCATCCTCAAAGGCATACATATCTATATGTATATGCTTTGTGGCTCTGCCCATCTCTGCCATAAGGTCGAGAAAGAATTCGTGTCCGGTGCGTATCACCTCGAGGCTGTTGTCCTTAAACGGCAAGGCGAAATTCTGATTTACGAAAAGGTCTACGATATTTCTATGTCGGTCGCTGATTTCCAAATTCTGCTGCTCCACAAACTCGAGCATCGAACGCTTGGTCAACTGATTAAGGCTACGCTCGCTGACCATGCGCTGCCTGCGGGTGTTAACCCCGAGAAAGAGATATAGCACCACTCCCACCACAGGCACGAAATATATTACCAGAGCCCATGCCATTGTCTTGGCAGGCTGTCTGTTGTCCATGACCACATGTATGATGGTCATTACAACCACTATTTCGTATATGATTACGGCTATGATATATAATGCATGCATGGTCATAACCTCCCTTCTATTATGGTTTGTGTATACCCTCTTTCATCTGCCCACTTGGCGAGCCAATTGGTCTCTGATTATCTGTACATCACGGTGTTTGATAAGCAATGCCCTGACACGCTCGATATCATTGCCCGCATGCCTGAGCTGTGTTTGTAGGTCCTTGAGTTGCTGCTCAACGATGGCGAGCCTGAAATCAGTGATTAGATGCATCACGTTGGTTCGTATGCTATCGACTGTTGGTTTCATCTCGAGACTCTTGCTCAACTGATATTTCTGTATGGCCAACTGAGCAGCGAGACTACTCACCTCATGGTCATGGTGCGACATGAAAAACTGTTCGGCACAGAAGCCCTGCTTGCCACTCTGCGCCACCGCCTCAGCCAGAATGCGGTTATACACATCGAGGGCAAACGATAGTCCGTCTTGTGCCAGGTCATAGTCGATATACTGCGCCACGGTGAGGTCTATGTGGCCTTTGTCTTCGCATTCTACATTCTTGAGAATAACAATGTCACCATACTTGATGATAGCCTGCACAAGCAGACGCTCCACCTCTTTGGTCCTCTCGCTGACGGTATTGAGATTGATTACATTGGCATTGCTGGCTACATTAACAGAGACACCACCGGCAGCATCATCTGCTCCGGCATTTGCACCGACAGAATCCAACGCACCTGCCTGTGCTGCGCTTGTTTGTGCGCCGTTAGCCATGGTTGCCGCTTCAGCCTCGAGCCTCTCCTGTCTCCTCTGGTTGCGCTCGCGCTCCTTCTCTTTCTCTTCCATATCACCACGAATGAACTTATTCATAGATGATATGAGGGTTTCCTCCTTTATGCCCAAGCGATGTGAGCAGTCGTGTAGATATGTGTCGCGGATGATATGGTCAGGGATGACAGATATGCTCCTTACAATGCTCGATATGGCCTCTGAACGCTTGATGGGATCGCTCACGCCATCGAGCATCATGGCTGTCTTGAACTGTATGAAGTCCGTCTGTTTCTCTTCTATAAACCGCTTGAACTCCTCCGATGAGTGTTTCTTGGCGAAACTGTCGGGATCGTCGCCATCAGGAAAGAGTAACACCTTGATATTCATGCCTTCAGACAGTAGCATGTCGGTACCTCTCATGGCAGCATGTATGCCTGCCTCATCGCCATCATAGAGTAGCACTATATTGGAGGTGAACCGATGGAGAAGGCGTATCTGATGTATGCTCAGGGCAGTGCCCGAATTGGCCACCACATTCTCTATGCCACACTGGTGCATGGAGATAACATCGGTATATCCCTCCACCATATACACCTTATCTTCCTTCACTATCTGCTTCTTGGCCCAGTAGAGACCATAGAGTTCGTGATCTTTATGGTATATGTCCGACTCTGGCGAGTTGACATATTTCTGCTGCACTCCCTTGGTGCGTGAGTCAAGCAGACGGCCACCAAAGGCACACACTTTGCCACTCACATTAATCCAAGGAAAGATTACCCTGCCCGCATAGCGGTCTACAAGCTCGCTGGTGGATTCCTTGCGATAGCACAAGCCCGTCTTTACCAGAAACTCTTCCTGATAACCCTGACGTCTGGCTGTAGACGAGAGGGCACTACGGTCGGCAAGAGCAAAGCCCAACTTGAATTTCTCTATGATATCATCACGAAAGCCTCTGCTACGCAGGTACTGGAGTCCTATGGCCTTGCCGTCGGGATGGGTGTTGATGACTTGCTGGAAATACTGCATGGCCCACTCGTTGACCACAAACATGCTCTCGCGCTCGCTCGCCTCGCGTTTCTCTTCGCCCGTGAGTTCACGCTCCTTTATTTCTATGTTATATTTCTTGGCAAGCCATCTGAGGGCTTCGGGATAAGAGACCTGCTCGTGCTCCATGATAAAGTTGACAGCATTGCCTCCTTTGCCGCAAGCAAAACAATGGCATATACCCTTGGAGGGCGACACCATAAACGAGGGCGTCTTATCGTCGTGAAAAGGGCACAGACCTTTATAGTTTACGCCTGCCTTGCGCAGATGCACAAACTCCGATACCACGTCAACAATATTGACGGCATCCATAATCTTATCTACCGTTGCCCTGTCTATCATTATGTCTTTCGTTGCCCTCTTACATGATCATTATTTCATTGCCCCTTATGCTATATATCACTTGAGATACTTGGCCAGCCCACTCTTTATCTTCTTGAGTCCCTTGGCCATACTCTTGGCATTGGTCTTGGCACCTGTGAGCGATGTGTGGGTATGGTCGCGCTTGTAATATTTGTCTGCTTTCTCTTTGCTGCCGCATTTCTTGTCGAGATAATCGGCAGTGATATTATGCACGTCTACAAACTCGGTATTGGTCTGCTCAGCCACCTCACGATACCATTTGCCGTAGGTATCATTGCGGCGCTCTATCTTGCCGTCTTTCCATCTGTTGCGCGGAGTGAGCGACACTATTATCGGAGTGGCCCCCTTCTCTCTCACATCCTGAATAAACTTTCTCAGATACCAGCCAAAGGTGTAGACGAGTTCATAACGGCCCGAGTCTTCCATCTTGTATACATGGGTGGAATCAGATGTACCGGGTATCACTCCCCTCATTCTCTGCGTGTCTATGGGACCAATATCATTATGTCCGAACTGCAGCAGCACATAGTCGCCGGGCTGCAATGAGTTATACACCTGATCCCAGCGTCCTTCGTTGAGGTAGGTACGTGTGGAGCGTCCTGCCTTGGCACAATTGGCTATGGTAATCTTCTTCTCATCAAATATGGTGTTGGCCACAGAACCCCATCCCCACATGCTGTCGGGATCGCGGTCTTCATTTTTTACTGTAGAGTCTCCTGTAATAAACACCACAGGCTTTCCCTTCTCGCGCTTGACGTTTACCACAGGCAACTCCATGTTTACCATCATGGCCTGCAAAGGTTTGAGGGCTGTATGGGTGCAGGCGGCTATACCCTCTGCCGCCGACCTTGCGTTCATCTCTGCACCAAACTTGCTGGTGTGTATCTTGTCCTTATAGAAATGATACGACATCTTCCAGTCGCCATAGTTGTCGAGTTTCTGTCCTGATATCTCATTGAGGTCCACATAGGGCACATCCTGCTCGGCGGCTATCTCCTCAAGCCATTTGCCCTGAGGTTTGCGCACCGTCTTGCCCTGGTCATCTTTGGCATTGCGCGGGGTTAGCGACATGAGTATGGGATTTGCTCCCGCCTTTCTGATGTCAGCTATATACTTGCGCATGTATCCGCCATAGGTATATACGGTTTCCTTTACTCCCGTTTCCTTGATGGTCACGCATACCGAGTCGTGACTTGTGCCGCTGAGCACCGACCTCGCCCTGCCGCTGTCTATAGGCCCGCCATCGTTGTGACCTATGGATATGATCACCCAGTCACCAGGTTTCAGTGCTTCGCGTATACTGGGCCATAGCACATTATAGAAAGTACGTGTACTCATGCCTCCCAGGGCCTGGTTTTCCACCGATATCCTATTGGCATCAAAATACTTATGCTCAAAGAAACCCCATCCCCACTGGCCATTGTTGCCATTGCCGAGGGTGCCATTGCGCATGGTGCTGTTGCCTATCATGAAGAGCACGGGGTTGTCGCCCTTGCGAGTAGACCCTGGTGCGGGCCTTGCCATAAGGGCTTTGTTGATACTGTCGGGTGTGTTGTCCACCACGTGGTTTACGTCTTCAAGCGGTTTGGCTGTTTGGGCAAAGGTCATCACCGACATTGTCATTGACAGCGCGATAGTAGTAATCAATTTTTCCATTATAATGAGTAGTTTTTCGTTTTCTCCTGCAAAGTTAGGCAAAAGGAGCGACATGACAAAATAATAATTGTATTTTATTGTGCTTACGCTTTGTCCTTTCATGTATTTTTGATATATTTGCACCACTTATCAGATTATTTGCACATCTGATTAAATATATTTGCACGTCTAAACAGCAATTATCAATCCGATATGGACAGCAGCAACACTCACCATAATGAAGTTTCGGCATCGGCACCCGCCCCTGCCTGCCACCCATTGGAGACTGACATAGCCAGTCCACAACGCTTCACATGCCCGTTTCATTACGTACCACATCCACTGTGCCGTATGGCTGCTGACGAGGTGTGCAGATATTTGTCAACACGGAACGAATGGAGCGAGGAACTGGCCAAAGGCAAAATGCTGGGGGTACTGATTGTGGAGTCTCCTGATGGCAGACGGTGGTTTCTGGCTGCTTATTCGGGACTCCTCGATGGTCGCAATGACCATCCTTATTTTGTGCCGCCAGTATTCGATGCTATGCAACCCAACGGCTATTTCAAGGTGCACGAGGCTGAGATAACAGCCATCAACAGGCTTATAGATTCGCTTCAACAATCGCCTGATTATCTCAATGCCAAAGCCGATAGTGAAAGAATAAGCCGCCAAAGCCAACAGGAGATAGAGGATTACAGAAAACAGATGGCTGCAGCCAAGGCCAGGCGCGACTCTCTGCGAACGTCTCTTAGCGTTAATGATGTAAAGGCACGTGAAGAGATGGTTCGTGAAAGCCAATTCATGAAGGCAGAACTGCGGCGCATGAAAGCACGCATAAAAGATCGACAGAGTGAAGCAGATGCTCTGACAAGGACGTTTGCCGACAGGATTGAACAACTGCGCCACCAGCGGGCCATGCTGTCTGACCATCTGCAGAATTGGCTGTTTGAGCAGTATGACATGCTGGATGCCAACGGTATGAAACGCAACCTCTTATCCATATTTGCCGACACCCCACAGCGTATACCACCAGCAGGGGCAGGCGACTGCTGTGCACCCAAACTGCTGCAATATGCTTATCTCCATAACCTGCATCCTGTATGCATGGCCGAATTCTGGTGGGGGCAGTCGCCACGAAGGGAGATAAGACAACATGGAACCTTCTATCCTTCATGCAGGGGCAAATGTCTACCAATACTGACCCACATGCTGCAGGGACTGGATGTGGACCCGTATGAAGTGGAGCACGGCGTGACGCAACCATTGACCGTGGTATATGAAGACAGCGATCTGATAGTGGTGGACAAACCATCGGGGTTAAAATCAGTGCCGGGACGCTCTGACTATCCATCGGTGTTATCGATACTCGCCGCACAACACCCACAACACAAAAGTCTGCGACTCGCCCACCGACTCGACATGGACACATCGGGACTGCTCATCATAGCCAAAAACAAACAAACCTACCTGCACCTGCAACGGCAGTTTGCCGCCCATACCGTGAAAAAACGCTATGTGGCACTGCTCTCGGGAGTGTTTAATGGAGTTCCATCGGGCATCATCTCGCTACCACTGATTGCCGACCCTCTTGATCGCCCTTACCAGAAAGTGGATACGGAAAACGGCAAAGAGGCCATAACAGAATATAAGACAATGGGAATACAAGATGGCCATTCCAGAGTGTGCCTATTCCCCAAGACAGGGCGCACACACCAACTGCGCATTCACTGCGCCCACAGCCAAGGACTCGCCATGCCCATACTCGGAGATAGGCTTTATGGCACGCATGAAGACTGGTTGGATGGCACAAATGCAAACAGACTATACTTGCATGCCGAGGCCATCACCTTCATTCATCCTGCCACAGGAAAGGAGATGACCGTAGAACGGAATGCACCATTCTGACCATGCACCATTCTAATCGCTAATTGCCAAGCAGACAGTGGCACCAACCAAATCAAACTCGCAAAAGAGACCAAAATAAACCCGCAAGAGTCAAAAAGTATCCTTATAATTTGGTGTTTTGACGAAAAAAAGGTACTTTTGCGCGATATTACGACATTATTATTATAATAGACTAATCAATAACTAAAAGATTTATATGAGTTTAAGAATTGTTGTGCTTGCCAAGCAAGTACCAGACACAAGAAATGTAGGCAAAGATGCCATGACAGCCGAAGGTACTGTCAACCGCGCAGCTCTGCCCGCCATTTTCAATCCTGAGGACCTTAACGCCCTCGAACAGGCATTGAGACTCAAGGAGCAGAATCCAGGTTCTACAGTTGGTATCCTCACCATGGGTCCTCCACGTGCGGCAGAGATTATCCGCCAAGGCTTGTATCGTGGTGCCGATACAGGATGGTTGCTCACCGACCGTCTCTTTGCCGGTGCCGACACCCTGGCCACCAGTTATGCACTCGCCACAGCCATACAGAAGATTGGCAATGTGGACGTGGTAATAGGCGGACGCCAGGCCATAGATGGCGATACTGCACAGGTGGGACCACAGGTGGCCCAGAAATTGGGTCTCAACCAGGTGACCTACGCTGAAAACATCGAGAAATGCGAAAACGGCAAACTCACTATCCGCCGACTCATTGATGGCGGTGCCGAGACCGTGGAGACTCCACTGCCAGTGGTGGTAACAGTCAACGGAAGCGCCGCTCCATGCCGCCCATGCAATGCCAAACTGGTGATGAAATACAAGCGTGCCACTGCTCCACTGGAGCGCACCGAAGACATGCCATACCAGAATCTCTATGAAGAGAGACCATACCTCACACTTACACAATGGTCGGTGGCCGACGTAGACGGCGACCCAGCACAGTGCGGTCTGAGCGGTTCGCCCACAAAGGTGAAGGCAGTAAAGAATATCGTATTCCAGGCCAAAGAGAGCAAGACCCTCACTGGCAGCGACAACGATATTGAGGATTTGATAAAGGAATTGTTGAACGAGAAAATTATTGGCTGATAATTATGAACAACGTCTTTGTATATTGCGAAATCGAAGGCACTCTCGTGCAGGAGGTTTCTCAGGAACTGTTAACCAAGGGCCGCAAACTGGCCAACGAACTGGGTGTTGAGTTGCACGCCATTGTGGCTGGCACCGATATCAAGGGCAAGGTGGAAGAGCAGATTCTGCCTTACGGCGTAGACAAACTCTTTGTGTTTGACGGAGAAGGGCTCTTCCCATATACCTCAGCCCCACATACCGATATCCTCGTCAACCTGTTTAAGGAGGAAAATCCACAGATTTGCCTCATGGGTGCCACCGTTATCGGTCGCGATCTCGGACCACGCGTTTCTTCTTCCCTTACCAGCGGACTCACAGCCGACTGTACAGAACTGGAGATCGGTCCGTATGAGGATAAGAAAAACAACAAGACATACGATCAACTGCTTTACCAGATACGCCCTGCCTTCGGTGGTAACATCGTGGCTACTATCGTAAACCCCGACCATCGTCCACAGATGGCCACAGTACGCTCTGGCGTGATGCAGAAAGTCCTGTATGAGGGTAACGCAAAGGGTGAGGTGGTTTATCCAGAGGTTGGCAAATATGTATCACCAGAGGCTTTCGTTGTGAAAGTGCTCGACCATCATGTGGAGGCAGCAAAGCACAACCTCAAGGGAGCTCCCATCGTGGTGGCCGGAGGTTATGGCGTGGGGTCAAAGGAAGGTTTCGACCAACTCTTCCAACTGGCCAAAGTGCTACATGGAGAAGTGGGTGGCTCCCGTGCCGCCGTTGACGCTGGATGGATTGACCACGACAGACAGATTGGACAGACCGGTGTGACCGTGCATCCAAAAGTATATATAGCATGCGGTATTAGCGGACAGATCCAGCATATAGCTGGCATGCAGGACTCTGGCATCATCATATCTGTAAACAGCGATCCCGACGCTCCTATCAACAGCATAGCCGACTATGTGATCGTGGGCACCGTAGAAGAGGTCGTACCGAAATTAATCAAGTATTACAAGCAGAACAACAAGTAAAACATGGCAAACTATTATACAGACCATCCGGAGTTTGAATTCTATCTCAACCATCCGGAAATGAAAAGAATAGTCGAACTCAAAGAGCGCAACTTCGCAGATAAAAACGAGTATGCCGATGCTCCAGTAGACTTCGACGACGCTATCGAGAACTATAAGCGCGTGCTCGAGATTACAGGCGATATTGCCGCCAACATCATCGAACCAAACTCTGAGGATGTAGACCTGGAAGGACCACACCTCGTGGATGGACGCATGGTGTATGCATCAAAAACTTTCGAAAACCTTGATGCCACACGCAAGGCCGGACTTTGGGGCATCTCAATGCCTCGCCGCTATGGCGGTCTCAACATGCCTATCACTCCTTATTCCATGGCTTCGGAGATTGTGTCGGCTGCAGATGCTGGTTTCCAGAATATCTGGTCGCTACAGGATTGCATCGAGACACTCTATGAGTTTGGCGACGAGGAGCAGCGCAAGAAATATATCCCACGCGTTTGCGCCGGAGAGACCATGTCTATGGACTTGACAGAGCCAGATGCGGGTAGCGACCTGCAGCGCGTGATGCTCAAGGCCAGCTATGACGAAGAGAACAAATGCTGGAGGCTTAACGGTGTGAAGCGATTCATCACCAATGGCGATTCAGACATACACCTCGTGTTGGCACGCTCGGAAGAGGGCACGCACGACGGACGCGGACTCTCAATGTTTATATATGACAAGCGCGACGGCGGTGTGACCGTAAGACACATTGAGCACAAACTCGGTATACATGGTTCGCCTACCTGCGAACTCGTCTACAAGAATGCGAAATGCGAACTCTGCGGCAGTACCCGCATGGGACTCATCAAGTATGTGATGGCACTCATGAACGGCGCACGACTCGGCATTGCCGCACAGTCGGTGGGCGTTAGCCAGGCTGCCTACAACGAGGGTCTCGCCTATGCCAAGGAGCGCCGCCAGTTTGACACTGCCATCATTGACTTCCCCGCAGTATATGACATGCTATCACGCATGAAGGCCAAACTGGATGCCGGACGCGCCATACTCTATCAGACAGCTCGCTATGTGGATATCTACAAGGCTCTTGATGATATTGCACGCGAGCGCAAACTCACTCCAGAGGAGCGCGCCGAGCAGAAGAAGTATACCCGTCTGGCTGATGCTTTCACTCCACTGGCCAAGGGTATGAATTCTGAATATGCCAACCAAAATGCTTACGACGCTATTCAGATACATGGCGGTTCGGGTTTCATCATGGAATACAAGAGCCAGCGTCTCTATCGCGACGCACGTATCTTCTCAATTTATGAGGGTACCACGCAGTTGCAAGTTGTGGCGGCCATCCGCTATATCACCAACGGCACATACCTCTCAATAATGAAGGAGATCATGGAGCGTCCTATCTGCGACTGTGCTGCTCCTATGCGCGAACGCATTGCCAAACTCATAGAACTCTATGAAGATGCGCTCAACTATGTGAAAGAGCAGAACAACCAGGCTCTGCAGGACTTCCTGGCACGCAGACTCTACGAGATGACAGCAGACATCATCATGTCATTGCTGCTGCTCGAAGATGCTACACGTGCTCCTGAACTCTTCAAGAAGAGCATACATGTGTTCGTACGCCATGCTGAGGCAGAATGTACTGCCCACCATGCATATATCAAGGCTATGAAGGCTGAAGACCTCGAAAACTTCAAGGCCTAACACCTTTATATATTAGGTAAACACTACAAATTAGGCGGGATATGAGTTATTTCATATCCCGCCTAATTGTGTCTTGTATGTCAAAAGCAATATCTTCTCACATCAAGTTTGTTATCTTCTTACCTTGAAAGTCTGGCTTCCGTTGGCTGTGTTTACTTTTACAAGATAAACACCGCGAGGCGAACCACTGAGATTGAAGGCCTTGCCCTGCACTCCATTGTCAACCAAACGGCCCTGTATGTCGTATACCTCTGCCGATGTATAGATGCCATTTACAAACATCATGCCACCCTCGCGCCAGTCTATGCTTACCTGCTGGCTTGCTGCATCCGGACGGCATATACCTGCTCCATCGGGGTTATACATCACAGCAGGGCCATTAACCACGCCATAGCCAGTGCTAACCGAAACGCCACCTGCAACAACACTGCCATCTTCACTACAGTCGAGAGCATGGCTCAGACTACCGAAAGACTGAGGATACTTGGTGCCGTTCTTGTCGGCACAAACGATGAAATCATCGAGATATACAAGTTCGTCTTTGTTGGTAAGGCAGAAGAACTTGGCACTGCCATCGGCCAACTGGTAATAGCCATATACATTGCCATTGGCATCAATGCTGTTGGCAATGCCGCCATTGAAGTTGCGGTCTTCATCTCCTTCATCTCCGCAGTCAAAAATCTGAAGCATGCGGCCATCACGTATAATGGCTGGATTGAATCCACCCGATCCAGACTCGGAGAATCCTGCTATCACCTTGCCGTCATTGCTGATATCCCACACAATAAATTCACGGAAATACACAGAGTCCTTACCTGATTCCACAAAGGCGCCATCCTTATAAATCATAGGGTTTTTATATAATTGGCTGAATACAGTGGTGAGGTCATAAGTGCCTTGCTCATTCCTTGTCCATAGGCATGGAGTAATATGTGACACCTCTGTATCGCCAAACATGGTGGTCTTGTAACCCACGATACAATGCAAATGACCAGCTATATACTTTCCGTCGGGAGTGACTGCCCTACCCTCTTCTATCGGGTCAGAAGTGGCATAATACTCCGAGAAGTTCTCGGGCACTGGCAATTTGTTCCATTCGCCGCCCCATACCTTATACCCAGGATAAGATACAGCCTCAAAGTCAGGGAAATCGGGGTCACGAAACTCCACTCCACCCACTATCATACCATCGTTGGTCACATCATAAGCCGAGCGGCGGTTGTTAATGGGGGCATTGTCAAAGCTCAGATTGTTTGGGTCGTCCTTGCACCAAAGATACACGGCATTTGTCTCCATCTGTGAGTCGTAGCCCACAGCATACTTACCATTGGCAGACACCTTCTGCAATACTCCATAGGTAGGGTTGTCGAAATCATCGGCATCTGTCCAGATGATAGTTGAAAGGTCATAAAACTGATGGTTTTGTGCATAACCAGCGGCTGCCATAGCCGCAAAAGCAGCAACAAGTAGAGTTTTTCTCATAATAAAATCTAATATGTTATTAATGTTTGATAATTATTTCATTACTGAATTGCAAAAGTAATAATTATTTCTAAATTTCTATCATAAAAGTCTAATATTTACCTTTTATTACGTATATTTGCCACATATTAAGGCGATTTTTCGCCATATTTTACATGTAAACAAAAAAAAACTTATCATGCACTACAAATCATTATTACCACAAGTGGTATTATCTGCCATTGCCATGATTTTATCTACAAATATGGCAAAAGCACAAACAGACTATTCACATTATTATGTTAACACACCAGTAAAACTGGAGCAACCAACACTGCCCACGATACCCAACCTAACAGTGAGCATCACTGACTTCGGAGCAAAAGGCGACGGACAAACACTCAACACCGAAGCATTCGAGAAAGCCATTGCACACCTGACAGAAAAGGGTGGCGGCCATCTCACCATTCCTGCAGGCATCTGGCTCACTGGTCCCATAGAACTCAAAAGCAATATCGACTTGCATCTCGAGAGACAAGCCCTTCTCTATTTCTCTCCAGACAAGTCACTGTATCTGGTGCCCAAGGGCAAGTCGTCGAGAGTATATCCAGGCATACGCGCCAACGATGTGCATGACGTGAGCATCACGGGCGAGGGTATCATCGACGGCAACGGAGCACAATGGCGACCAGTGAAGCGCTCAAAGGTGAGCGACACTGAATGGAAGGAGTTCAAGGCCATGGGTGGCATAGAGAAACAAAACGGCTCGCTTTGGTATCCATGGCAAATGAAATCGGGCATCAAGGATATAGCAGCATCTCCCGAGGCACAAGAGAAGATGCGCAACGACCTCATACGCATCGTCAACTGCCAGCGACTGTTAATCAAGGGAGTGACAGTGCAGAACTCGCCCAAATTCCATGTACACCCATTCAACAGCACTGATGTGATCATTGACGGCATCACCGTGCGCTGCCCATGGAATGCCCAGAATGGCGATGCCATAGACATCAGCGACTGCCACCGCTGCCTTATTGTAAACAGCACCGTGGATGCCGGCGATGATGGTCTTTGCATGAAGAGCGGAGCTGCCAAACCAACCAACCTGGTGAACGGTTGCCAAGACATTCTCATCGAAGCCAACACCGTGTATCATGCCCATGGAGGATTTGTGATTGGCAGCGAGAGCATCAGCGGCATGAACCGCATTGTGGTGCGCAACTGCCGCTTTGCTGGCACCGATACCGGTTTGCGTTTCAAGAGCGGCATAGGTCGTGGTGGCAAGACATCAGACATATATATTAATGATATCATGATGACCGACATCAAAGACGAGGCCATCATATTCCAATGCGACTATGTAAACAAACCTGCTGGCTCTGCAGCCGAGAAAGAAGTGAAGGAAGAAACAGAAATACCAGAATTTGCCGATATCCACATCAGCAATGTAGTGTGCCGCACAGCCAAACGAGCCATATCAGCACACGGCATTGCCAACCACCGTTGCGTTTATGGTATCACAATCAACAACTGCACATTCACAGACATGAACAGCGACAATGATATAGACACAGCCACCACAGAGATAACAATAAAATAGCAGCACATGCCAAAATGACATTGCAATAGCATGATCTTGATATGGCAATAAATAAAGATTGCGCAACTCGATAGTATCGGATTGCGCAATCATCTTTTTTGAGATAATACAGCCAGGACTAAAACCTCTTGAGATTATGGTATAGGCATACCATAAAGAGCACACCTGTCTCCTTCATCAATTCGGCGAGTTTGTCTGCCTGTTCTTCAGTCAAGGTAGCCTTCAGTTCTTCATACATTTTCATTGTCAGTTCTGTCTGCTCTTTCATTTCCTCTTCGCTCACCTTGCCATCATCGAGTATACGCTTTATGCTTGGTCTCTCAAATACGGCATCAACCAGTTTGAAGTCGGGATTCTCTTTTTTCATACAATATTTGTTTTATGATAAATTAATTTAAGGCCGCGGTTCGCATTTGATATGGCAAAGGAGTAATGGCCAGGCGCTGATATCAGAGCCTTGACTATTCTCGGGGTATTGTTCATGATGGGTTACCCTGGGCTATCAACCATTTCCATGCAGGGATTATTTCAATCTTGCCAAATTCATCCTCCAACTCTCCCGTCTCGTCGTTGGTTAGCACTATACGCCTGCTACATGGAATGACATTGGGCAATTTCCTAAGAGCACTAACCTCACGATCAAATGTGTCTGGCGACAAAGACATGCGATATGATACCTGAATGGCCAATTCATCCTCAGGCACATAAAAATCCACCTCTACCCTATCATTATAGAAAAAGACACGCTCATTGGCAGCATCATGACCATATCTACGGAAGAGGGCCAGCGCAACCGCATTCTCAAGCAGCAACGGTTCTCCTTCGATCAGGAAGAGATTGAGCACTCCATTGTCTATGAAATAATACTTGCATGCCGTTTCCTTTTCTGCAAATGGCGCCGACACATTACGCAACCGAAGCAGCAGCCACGATTGCTCGCAATACTCGATATACTTGCTTACCGTGGGCATGGTAATCTTGCCGTATACCGATGACAGGACATGCGACAAACGGTTGTAGGACACAGGTTGGCATACACTCTCTGCCAATTTCTTCAGGAGCAGTTGCAACAATATCGGATTGGCAATCTTATTTCGGCTGCAAATGTCACCCAGATATATTTTCTGGAATGTGCTGCTGATATAGCCACGCTTTACAGACAGCGACACAGACTCTGGCAGTCCACCCCAAGAAAGATATTCATTCCATGCTCTGACCACAGCCGCCCTCGGTTCCGTGGCCATAAGGGATATATCGTCATAAGCCACATTTGTCACGTCAAGATATTCGTTGAAGTCATAGGGATAGACTTCGGTAGAGAGATAGCGCCCTCCTAATGTGGTCATCACTTCCGACGAAAGCATTTTGGCATTGCTACCAGTAATCCAAACAGAATATTTTGTATCAGCCAGACGTCTGGCGAATTTCTCCCAACCATCTATCACCTGCACCTCATCCAAAAAGAGCATCGGTTGCGTGCCATACATTTCTGCGTGTGCCTCGAGTATGAGATTGAAGTCTGAAACATCAAATGTGGTGAGACGGTCATCTTCAAAGTTCAGATAGAGCATCTCATTCCACCCATGACCATCAGCCAGCATCTCATGTATTTTCTGAAACATCATGTATGATTTTCCTGCTCTTCTTACTCCCATCAGCACATGGCAAGGGAAATCATCTGCGGGCAATGCTCTGCTCACCATCTCATACCTTTCCACATCCTTTTGGTTGGAAGCAAGCACCTGTTTCAACACATCCTTTGCTATCATAAAGCCCAATTTTTCAAATTACCATTTTGAATTATCGGCACAAAATTACAAAAAGGATTTTGAATATACAAATAATCACGCAAGAAATTGTGGGATTATTTCCCTCATCACCATATCTTGAGGATATTTCGGCGTATTACCTGGATATTGAATGTGGTAACAATTATCAGGTATGCCAGGGCGGTGATGAGCATGGGCATAAGTGAGGCACCACCGAGTCCTAACTCTTGCATCTGCTCATGCCACAATTGACGGAAAAGGATGGTGAGGATGGTGGCAACCAATGTTATCAGCGTATTGGCCACCAATACTATGGCTTCATAATAGCGGCTTATCTCACGCGGATTGAATCCCAGGCCCATCAGTTTCCTTATCGTATCCTTGTTTTTCTGCAATAGCAAATAAATGGATAATATCAGTATAAACAGTGCCAGCAGACTGATTACCACACCATTGGATGCCACCACACTGGATACCAATGCCAAAAACTTGGATATATTGCCAGACGAGTTATTGTCGCCTGCAATCTCTATACCTTCACGGTTGCAATATTCCTTCATGCCCGATGCCGCCAACTGGTCAATCTTCACAATAAGGCGCGATGGCGGGGGCACCTCACCGGCATAATACCTGCTGTTGGCCCAATCCATAAAACTCTGCGGCACAGCTATGGTGTTCAGTCTTGATGAGAAGCCCACTATGGCAGCCTCGTAATAATCCGTTCTGTTGTCCTTGCCCGTGATGCCCAGCACAAAAGGCATGGCTCCAATCATCTTCTCGCTGATCTGCGGCAGTCCCTGAGGCAGGGCAAACCCGAAATTATATAGCGCCAGATAGTCCTTGCTCAGCATGATAGGAATGAATTTCTCCTCGGGGTCGAAGCGCCAGTCACGGGGTTTGACATCGAAGAACTCATCAGGTACCGACTCAAGGAAGAGATAAGAAGAAAGCCCACGACCACCCATATTGATACTTCCGTTAACGGCAAACTGCGATGCCGTGAAGCGGCCTATCTTCTGCACCCATTTCTGCTTTGACAGTTTTTGAATGTCATCGTCGGAGAATACTACGGGAGTGAATCCCACACCCTCCACCTTTTTAGACAGCACTACATAATCCTCAGAAAAGAACTGGTCATCCTGGGCTGTCGACTCCTGGCTGTCGCCATAGAAGAGTATACCTGCGAGTATTACAGTCAGGCCCACCACATTGGCCAAGGCATATCCGAGTAACTGTCCCACCGAGATGTTTTTTCTGAGCAAGCACCATATCTCGTGTCTAAACATTTTCATCATAGCGATACGAATTTTGCATTGTCGAGCATCAAGTGGTTGCCCACCGATGTAGAAATAATTCCCGCTCCTTGCCTGTCGGCTTCTTCTGTTATTATGTCCGCCACTATCTTATTGTTTCGGGCATCGAGATGGCTCACGGGTTCGTCGAGGAAGATAAAATCAAAGGGCTGACATACGGCCCTCACCAGTGCCACACGTTGCATCTGTCCGATGCTCAGTTTGCCCACAGCCACATCATGTTTTGCGAGTATGCCCAGTCGGTCGAGCAGGTCTTTAATTTGCTTGTCTGTCTTATGATTGGTTTTATTGTTCTTCAAATCAATGTTTTGCGCAACGGTCAGTTCTGGAAAAAGCGCCATATCCTGCGGCAGTAGCGCAATGCTATTAGTGCGCACGTCGCACCATTGCGGTATTGAGAGCATTTTGATATCAACGCCGTCAAAGAGAATATCACCATTATAGTCAGTGCGGCTACCATAGATGAAATGTAGCAATGAAGACTTGCCATTGCCCGACTCGGCATGTACACACAGCCTGCAACCACGGCAGAAAACGAAAGAAGGCTCTTCCCAGATTTGGGAAGAGCGAATCTTTTCAGTATCTTCCATCCCTGCAAACACGCTGGGCAGAAGGTTTCTTATCTCTATCTGTTCAATCATATATAGTGTGTCGGCATGCCATCAGTATTGGCTTATTATTCATCAGTATCAGCAAATTCCACATCGCTGTCAGGCTCTGGCTCGGCATACGCCTCTTCCGCTTTAGCCTGCAGTTTATTCTTGGAATTGATAATTATCTTGGCAAACTTTTCAATCACGCCGCTATCGCTGTTGCCGTCCACCTCAAGTGTTATATAAGCAGTGCCGTCTTTGGGTTTGCAGCAGATGCCGAGCAACATATTATCCTTCACATCCAGATCCTTCGAGAGTTTGTCGCCACTGTTCATACCTACATACAAGGCAGCCACGCAACCGTCGAAATCGGCACTCTTGACCAGAGGATTATCGTTGCTCTCCTTGATTTCATGGTTGGCCAGCACGATGAAGTTATCCACATTCTTCACATACACCTTGCCGCCCATGCCCTGATCTGTGAGGTCGATGGAGAAGCCTGTGGCATCTTCCTTGAAAGGCACACGCATCTGCTCCATAAAACCTTTCATGTCTTCGATAAGTTGCTTGGCCTTGCCCTCCTTGGTTTCCACCACAATAGTGGTAGAGAATTGCTTGAGCACCTCCTGTCCCTTATCAATATTGATATAAGATTCTATGCCTTGTGTCATGCCGAAGCCATAAGCCACAGTGCCATCTATCTTCTCTAGATAACTGAACACGGCATTCATCTGCGCTTTTTCCGCACGGCTCAGTCCGGATGTTGTGGCAATAAGATTTGAGAGTTCATCCCAATTAACATTCTTCAGACTCATAGCCAGTACCATATTCTCCTGGTTGCCCAAGAATTTCAGAGCCTTGTCGCTTACTGTTGATGACAGGTCAACCATTTTGGCCAGTTTGTCCATATCAAACTCCTCGCCATCTTTTGGAAACACCTTACATTCCAGTGTACCCTTGTTGCTGGTTAGCTCGCCTCGCATGCAATACACGGCATTCAGTATCACTTCTGTTTCGGGAGTGAGGGTGCCCTTGTTTCTTAGTTCCGCCTTTACCTCTGCGGGCAATTTGAAAGCCAGACCTCCGCCATTGGCATCCAGGATATAGTCGCCATAGGGTGTGCCAGCATAGTTGTTTTCGTCGGCATCTTCTATTATTCTCTGCAAATAGCGCACTGCATCAACATCCTTATCCGCCTGAAGCATATAAGCGCACGAACCATTTATGGCTATATATTTGGGATCGCCATATCCCTTCTCCGG
>SAMEA3663092__coassemble_152_pt1 | contig 24357 bp, 25 predicted proteins | sample SAMEA3663092__metabat2_high_PE_017 | metagenome-assembled genome bin SAMEA3663092 (sample SAMEA3663092) | pig gut metagenome | biome: pig gut; feature: pig-associated habitat; material: faeces | place: France | collected 2012 | reverse complement strand
ATTTCGTAACCTACTGCATCGGCAATCTCTCACGCCGATTGAATATGAGCGCTGTGGACATTTTCTACAACTCTCCGCTACTTCCTCTCCTCGAAGAAGGAATTGCCGACCTTCATTGCCGAAGCGACAAGTATCTGGCTGAAGAGATTTGGCGAGAACGAGAAGAAATAAAGAACGATTAAAAACAATGAACAAACTCACAACATTCCTCATTGATGAGCAACAGGCGCATCGCAAGGGAGGACTCTACCATAAGACTCAGGTGCAGCTCGCCTACAATTCTAACCGAATCGAAGGCTCGAAGCTGACTGAGGAACAGACACGCTACATCTTTGAGACACGCACTATCGGTTTCAAAGATCAGGAAGCCGTACCCGTGGATGACATAATCGAGACAACCAACCACTTCGTTGCCTTCGACTACCTCCTGCGCACCATCGATGAGCCCTTGACTGAGGCTATCATCAAGGAGTTTCATCGCATCCTCAAATCTGGTACTGCCGATGCCCAGAAGTCTTACTTCAATGTGGGTGACTACAAGAAAATGGCAAACGAAGTCGGTGGACGTGAGACCTGTAAACCTGCTGATGTTGCCAAGGAGATGCAATCACTCGGCAATTGGTACAATGCCCAGAAGGACGTAACCATCCACACCCTTGCCGAATACCACTGGCGTTTCGAGAGCATCCACCCATTCCAGGACGGCAATGGACGTGTCGGTCGCCTCATTCTCTTCCGCGAGTGCCTCCGCAACAGCATCATGCCATTTGTTATCGACAATGAGCACAAGATGTACTACTACCGAGGCTTGGCAGAGTTCAAGCAAACACCCGGATTCCTCGTCGGCACCATGCAATCAGCACAAGACGTGTACGAAGCATGGATAAAGTACTTCAACGAAGAGTTATTAGAAGGGTTGAAGGTGGAATGATGAACGAATGTCTGGCAGATGAGGAATCTTCATCGCACATAGATGACAAAGTGATGGAATTTACGCTTATCCAGAAGAAAATCAACGCAACAGCAAAACTTTATTACTATATGGAAAGCCATCGATACGTGATTGCCAAGGGTAGTGCCATAAAATCTGTAGATGGTTCAAGTTGCCCAAAGGGATTGATCCCTCTCAGAAACGAGGTTCTAAAAGATGCAAAGAAATCCTCAATCAATGGCGAGGTTGCAGAGTTACTTCAAGATGTAGGGATTCCTTTTACCTCACCGTCATCTGCTGGTAGTTTTTGTACAGGTGCAGCGTGCCAAGGTACAGAAGCCTGGGTTGACAAAGACGGTAAGAAATACCCAACAGAATGGTGGCAAGAAGAAAAATAAGGAAGTAAAAATAGAAAACACAAAGGTTGCTAACGATAAATAGAGTATGAACAACGAGGATAAAGGACAGATAGTACTCTTTCAGACAGAGGACGGACAGACGAAACTTGAGGTGCAGCTTCAAGACGAAACGGTGTGGCTGACCATCGACCAAATGGCTGAACTCTTTCAGCGCAATCGTTCGACCATCAGTCGTCACATCAAACGAATTTACGACGACGGTGAACTAAGCAAAGAAACGACGTGTGCAAAATTTGCATGCGTCGTAAACCGAGGCATCCGCGGCATGGTCGATGACGAGCTGGATTTCTACAACCTCGACATGATCATCTCTGTCGGCTATCGTGTCCACTCCCACCGAGGCGTGCAGTTTCGCATGTGGGCAACAGCCGTGCTGAAGGAATACCTCAAGAAGGGATTTGTGCTGAACGATGAACTGCTGAAACGTGCAGGCGGTGTCAACTATTTCGACGAGTTGCTCGAACGCATTCGTGACATCCGCAGTAGCGAGAAAATCTTCTACCGCAAGGTGCTCGCCATCTATGCCACCAGCATCGACTACGACCCTCGCGTTGAGACCACCCAGCTCTTCTTCAAGACTGTACAGAACAAGATGCACTTCTCTGCCCACGGTCACACGGCAGCAGAGGTCATCTACGAGCGCGCCGTATTTGATAAGATGAACTTACCCTTCAAATGGCAGTACATTCCAACAAAATATCCTGAACCTGAGCATTTTTTGTATAGTAATAAAATATTACCGATAAATAGTAAACGATATGACAAACAAAGAATGGGCTTTGAAAATGATTCCTATGCTAAAAGTTTTAGTAATGACTGTCATAGCAGTTGGACACTATTTCATGAAATAAGTCACATTTTATTAAAATATTACATTTCTGTGAAGTTAGATTGCGTAGAAAGACTGAAATTTTGCACAAGAACAATAAAGATAAGTGTAATATGATTAACGACGACATAGCCGTAGCCAACGCAGAGCCCAATAAGTTTGAACTTCTGAAATTACGAGCAGAAATTGAACGGCAGAAACATCTCTTCATACTTCAGCATACCCATAACGACAAGGAGTAAGACTCAGACTACCCCAAAGAATGAAAAGATGCTGATTCGTCCGAAAAAGTGTGGATTTCGTTTGGTTATTCGTCCGAAAAAGTGTACCTTTGAACCGATTATTCGTCCGAAAAAGTGTAATATGAAAAGAAAGATATACAAAAGAATGCTTGATTGGAAGAGTAGCAACGACCGTAAGCCGTTGATCCTCAGGGGAGCACGTCAGGTTGGTAAGACCTGGCTGATGAAGGAGTTTGGCAAGAATGAGTATACCAACGTGATCTATGCCAATTTCGATCTTGACGAGAGATTGCGTGGTTTATTTGACGCAGACTATGACATCCACCGTATTCTTACCGTCTTGCAAGCTCTTACGGGGGTGGTGCCACAACCACACAAAACACTAATCATTCTTGATGAGATACAAGAAGTAAACAGAGGCTTGGGGGTATTGAAATACTTTTGTGAGAATGCCCCCGAATATCATGTTATGGTGGCTGGTTCACTTTTGGGCATCGCTCTCCATCCTGGCACCTCATTCCCTGTGGGCAAAGTGGATATGATTGATGTATATCCCATGGACTACGAGGAATTTCTATGGGCAACGGGCAATGAGCCTTTGGCCAACATATTGCACAATCCCGACTGGCAACTGATGTCTGCACTCAAAACCAAGTATATAGATTTGCTTAGGCAATATTATTATGTGGGTGGCATGCCAGAAGTGGTGGCATGCTATGCAAACGAAAATAACCTGCATAAGGTAAGGCAGAAACAACTCGATATACTAACTGCATACACCAATGATGTGTCAAAGCATGCGCCAAAGCAAGAAGTGCAACGCATACTGATGGTTTTGAACTCCATTCCCTCGCAACTGGCAAAAGAAAACAAGAAGTTTATATACGGAATGCTCAAGAAGGGTGCTCGCGCAGCAGATTACGAGCTTGCCATACAATGGCTCATAGATTGCGGAATCTTACTGAAGGTGCCACGAGTAAAGAAAGCTGGCATGCCTCTAAAATTCTATGAGGACTTATCTTCATTCAAACTATTCTTCTTGGACTTAGGTTTGCTTGCTGCACTGAGTGAGGCTCCTGCCGAGTTGATGCTTGTGGGCAATACCGCATTTGAGGAATTCAAGGGAATGTTTACCGAGCAGTATGTCTTGCAGCAGATGGTGGCCAAGGGCGACCTGCATATCTATTACTGGAGCAGCGAAAGGAGTGATGGGGAATTGGATTTCATCATACAGAAAGGAGTCGGCATTATACCAATAGAAGTAAAGGCAGAAGAGAATGTAAAAGCCAAATCACTCCATCATTTTGTCATGGCAAATCCCGGCATTAAAGGCATCCGCCTCTCCATGTCAGACTATCGCGACCAGTCATGGATGGAAAACATTCCACTCTATGCCATGCTCTATGGGGTGTGATACACACATGGAAATAGATTGTTTCTTGTTGACAAAACTAATGGAACTCAACTTATTCGGAAGTAAAGAATGGCAGAGTGCCATCCTTTACTCGTTATACACACTTCGACAACAATGACCCCAGGGAAAGCACAAGCGGCTGTTTGGTGTGGATGCGAAGAAGATAGGTGGCGACACCAGCTTATCGCCACACCTCCTAACTATGAGGGTGTGCCAATTCTCTTGGCACACCCTCATTTTTGCATTTCAATTCATAAAATCTAGAGTCAAGTACTTAATGGTACTATGGATTTAGAATTTATATCCAAGACTTAGATTGACGCTTCCTGTATTGCATTCTACCATGTCAAGATCTATTTTGCTGACAACAAAAGAAACGCCAACATCAAATTTGCCGATACTATACCCCAAAGTGGTGGAGCCAAAGAAACCACATTTGTCTTGAAAATCTATATTTCGAGTGTGCAGCAATGCTCCTAATTTGTAATCTATAAATGGAGTACTTTCTTTGTGCTTAAACAGACTGTATCTTACCTGGCCAAAGAAGGGTACACCGAGTCTGTCACCTTGGTCCATGTATTGGACACCAGAACCAGCACCGACAAACCAGTTACCAGTAAAGTTATAGCCTACACTTAACAAAGCCATAGCATCAAAGCCGTCATTACTACCTTCGTCGTGTCCATTGTACTCGTACTCATCTTTATTGTAGCCTCCTGAAAGAACAACATAAGCATTCCATCCGCTACGTGCCACCATATTGGCGGCATAAGCATCTTTGAAATTATTCAACTTTGAAATGTTGTTGTCTTTAGAATTGCTGCCATTGCGATATACCACCTTGGCACCACGGAATACAGGATTGCACCATACGGAGTCAGGCACCGAACGGAAATTGGTATAAAATGCGGGACGACCGCTCACCGTAATCTTCGTTACCTTACTTCCGAAAAGACCTCTATGCTTTTCAACAATAAACTGCGGTTCGAGCAGAAGGTCGGCATTGCCACCTTCTTTGAGAGCCTGAGCCTCAACTGCTTGCTTAATGTTGTTAAGACCTCCACGGCGTATCTCTTTGCTGACATCCATTGTTGCAGTTACACGCTCACCCACCTTAAGGTCGGCAAGGGTTGCACTCTTTGTGTCGCTACTGATATTGGCTGTGGTAGCTGTCTTTTCAAGAGTTTCGCATGATGAAAAGGTAAACAGAGCCAGGGTGAAAAAACATAATAGTTTCTTCATAGTAGTTACTGTTTATTTTCCAAAAATTCCCAAAAGACCTCGTTTGCTCTTGTTGGTATTGTCGCTATATCCAGCACGGAATGTTGGATTACACCATACGTCATCTCCCAATGAATGGAAGTTTTTATACTTGGCAGGGCGTCCGCTTACTACAATCTTTGAAATCTTCTTGCCGAAGATGAAGTAACTTGTCTGATACATTGTATACTGAGGCTCCACGATAAGGTCGTAACCCTTAGCCTTGGTATTAAGAAGTTCCTGCTCGGCGGCACGTTTTACGTTAGCTGGACCACCTCTTCTCACTTCCACTGATGGCACATACTCGAATGTTACGCGATCATTAGATACTTCCAGATCAGCAACAGTGGCTGAAAGGAGTGATGATGGGACATTAGCTGTTGTGGCTGTCTTTGTGACTGTTGTACATGAAGCCATTGTCAGGGCGAAGCCTGCTAAAACTAATAATTTTTTCATAGATAGTAATTTTAAATAAATGTTTCATTGGTCATCACACTTTCTGGTTAAAGTCGACCATTTAACTAGTAACCAACTGCAAATTTAGACAATTAATTTAAAATGTAGATAATTATCGCCAAATATTTAACAATCTTTATCTATACAGCAAAAATGCGGGCTGGCATATACCCAACCCGCATGATTATAAGTCTGAATATAGGCTGCGTCTGCAGTGATCAGCCAACAGAGCCAAGCCTATACGTATTCGTCGCCGTATTTGATGCTAACGGCATTCACATACTTACGGATAAGCGACGATGAGTCTTCCTTTTTGCAGATGAGCAACACATTGTCGCGCTCCACCACGATATATCCATCGAGCCCATTGATTACCGCCAGTTTGTCCTTGGGTATCTTGATGATGTTGTTGTGGCAATTCTCCATCATCACATTTGAATCGATGGTTACATTGTCATTGTCGCCCTTCTTCATGCACTCGTATACAGAATGCCATGTGCCAAGGTCGGCCCAACCGAAATGACATTTCATCACACTCACATTAGGGCAACACTCCAAAACACCATAGTCTATAGACAAGTTGGGAAACGAACTATAGATACTGGTGACATAATCCAATACCCTCACAGGATCGCGGTCGGGACAGTTCTCCAGCAATTTCTCGCACATCTCGGGAAACATCTGGTCGAAAGAGAGTCTGAAAGTGTTGACAGTAGAGATAAACATGCCCGTGTTCCAGCAAAACTCACCACTGTTCATAAACATCTGGGCAAACTCACGCTCGGGTTTCTCTGTAAACGATTGTACACGATACACATCCTCACATTCGCCATTGTCACCCATCTGCACATAACCATAACCAGGTTCGGGCCTCGAAGGCATGATGCCGAGATTAAGGATCTGGTCGTGATTGGACACGAAATCGAAGCCGCGCCTGATACTGTCGGCAAAGGCATTCTCATCTCTTATCAACTGGTCTGATGGCACCACCACCACATTGGGATTGATGGTTGGATTGGCTTTGCGTATGCGCATACATGCCAAGGCCACACTCGGAGCGGTATTGCGCCCAACGGGCTCAATGACTATATGGCTGTCATCTATTCCCTGCAACTGGTTTTTGACAAGCGACACATATTCGCGATTAGTACACACGAGGATATGGTCTCTACCCACTATGCGCTCCATACGTTGGAAAGTGTCTTGCAGTTGTGTCTTTCCAGTGCCGAAGAAATCGACAAACTGTTTGGGTTCTTTTTCTGTGCTGTAGGGCCACAGTCTCTTGCCCTTTCCTCCTGCGAGGATAATACAGAAATTCATATTTGATGTGTTCATAATAAACAGATGATTAGAATTAGCACTCAAAATTACTAATAATTCCCGATAATAACAAGTATTTTTGAGATTTTTATCAGAATTATTTTTTCATTTCGGTTTTTTTTCTTACCTTTGCACCCGAATCAAGCCCAGATGGCGGAATCGGTAGACGCGCTGGTCTCAAACACCAGTGGGGCAACCCATCCCGGTTCGACCCCGGGTCTGGGTACTATGTATTATTTGTAATCCCCTGTAAATCAAGCATTTGCAGGGGATTATTATTTGCTGGGTTGCCAAAGGGTTGCCAAAAATAAAAAATACCTCATCTTTTAGCCATACAGGTTGCCAAAGAATATATAAAAAAGTGGGGTAGCACTGCCCCTTGTATCACTACAAAAAAACAAGCATCCCCACTTAACCAAAATATAAGCCTTATTGGCTTGTAGGTGCAAAGGTACAAAATAACGTGGATATTCATACCATGCTTTTTCAGATAATAGTTAATTAATCTTGTGGCTGCTGCCTTAGCGTGTGTTGGATATGGTTTTTTTTGTTTATCGCTTTTATTATTGTAGCCACCCTATTTAGCAATGCACCATACAGGCAATGATATGGCTTTCCTATGCCATCCCTTACTCTTTTTATTTTTGGTAGTTCTATGGAATGGGGGTATGTTCTTTCATCATCAAGCCATATTCTTAGCCTGTTATACCCCTTTTCATTCACAAAAGCCTGCAAGCATACCTTGATAAATATTTCCCCATCCATACACTGCAAAAGGTATCTAAGGTTAGATGCCTGTGGCAGAAAAAGCACTTGATAAAGGTTAGTTTCATCCTTTATATTTAGGGCATAGTATTTATATCCTTTAAATAAGGTGGGGGCTATTCCTGCAAAACTGCCCTCTATTTTTTCAAATATAATCTCTCCTATATCCTGCACATCAGAAAAAAAAAGCCCCATCCCCTTTTTAAGTCTAATAATTATAGGGTCTGCCATCTTAGGCAAAAGTTCATCATCAATCATATAAGGGTATTTTTAAGCCATATTTTTTACTCGTGTTTTTACTCGTTAATAATCATGTTACATTTTCTGTTACTCTTTACACCCTTTATAAAAGGTAGAAAAGCCTCATCCCCCATTTGCTTTAAGATTAATGAAACAATCATCAAGTTCTGCAACAAGTTCATCTTTGGAAGATAACTTTGCCTTGTATGCTGCTTTAAGTAAGGCATCCTTAGTCCTTTTATAGTTAATTCTATCTGTAAAAACTTGGTTGGCTTTCAGTTCTTCCATGTAGTTGTCAATTTCCTGCATACCTTGTCCTGCCTTAGCAAGCATCAAGCCAAGAAAACCATCAACTGCATCTTTTGGGGTTTTTATCTCTGCCATAAAATTTGTATTTAGTTTGTTAAGTTTGGATATAGAAAAATAGGTATTTATAAATCTGCATCTTATCTTGTTATAAAATGCCCTATCATATAAGGTTGAGGCTTTAACCTCTGCCACCCCCATCTGCTTTGCAAGGCTGCCATTTAGCCTTAATTCTACCCTTAAAAGGTTCTTATCTTCAAAGCCTTGGGGGATGGGCATACCCTTAGCCTTAGCATCTGAAATCTTATCATACAAGCAAAAAGTATCGGGTTGCTCCTTGCCTTTTCGTCTATAATAAAGGGTATCTACATTAAAAGTGTACCGTTGCCGCCTTGGTAACTCACCCATCCTTTTAAGGTATTCAGATGGCTTGTATCTCATAACCAAATTAGCACCAAACTCAAGGCTACTTACCCCTGCATCTTCTAAGTTAATTTGCAGGGCATCACTTAACTTTTTTATGGCTTCTTCTGTAGTGTGCCTATTTAGGGGTATCACATTTCCACCCTCATACAAAAACTTAGGTAGGCTGCCTTCTATTCTTATGGCAGTGGGATATATCCCCACCCTCAAACCTTGCAGGCTGCCATACGTTTTAATCTCCCCTGTTTGCAGGTCGGTTTGCTCTTTGGCATCTGAAAGTAAGGTTACAAGGTGGGGGTATTCATCCCCCCTCCTGCTTTCCCATATCACTATTTTATCATACATAAGCCTGTTACAAATTTTGTAGCATTTTACACCCTTGTTAGATATGTTATTGCCTCATCCCTGCACTTTTTAAGAATATCATCATAACTACCCATTTGCAGGCTTTTGCAATGTTGGGATATCATAAGCCCTGCACCCTCGAGCCAAAGCAATTCAAAAGACAATGGTCTTACTGCCTCACCTATTTTAATCTCGTAATCATAATGGAAAACAAAAAGAAAGCCATCAGCCACATACTTTACAAGTGGGTTTAATCTTGGCTTCTTAGTGCCATAAGTAACTGCTTTTGGTGGGTTGCCCCAAGCATAGTTAGACATAAACCCATCGACAAATAAATCTTTAAGCCCTGTAAGGTTTAGGCTGCATTTGGCTTGCAGGTACATAGATGGGGCATCAGATGGCTGCCCCTCACGTTTTTGGCATAGATACAGGCTAATATATCCATCCCTTCCCACAAGGTCTTTTAACTCATCCACCCATCCACAAGCATCTGTAAGCACATATTTTGGGGTTTTTCCGCTCTTGGGGCTTAGTACAAATTTAGCCCACATCCTTACCTTTGGTTGGTTCATTTTTTGCCCCCTTTCTTCTTTAATATTTCCTTTGCTTGCGCTTGTAGTTCTTCTTGGGTTGCTACTCGGTGGGCTTTCATCCACGCTATTATTTCATTCCTACAAAAATAGCATAATTTTCCACCCTCACTTTTATAGTGGGGTATCTTCCTACCCATGGTTAATTTATACAAGTGACTCTTGCTTATTCCCAAATATGCTGCTGCCTCATCACTTGTAAGCACCTCTTTGGGGCTTCCCTGCACCTCTGCCAAAAGGTCTTTAATGGCTTGTAAATCTTCTGTTGTCATTTCTATAAGTTTTAAAATTTTGGTGCAAAGATAGCAACATCAGAAAACAAAATATAGGGTATTTTAGCAAAAGAAAACAAGAAATAAATACCCCCAAAAAAGGCACTAAAAAAGGGGCTTGTTACCACCCCTTAAAGACTGCTCAAAGCCTCATCAATATTTTTATAATAATTGTATCTTCTCCTTTGGCTTGTTATCATATCTGTAGCCTCATCAAAGCCATATACATCAGCATCCTTAAAAAGTTTGGCTTTATCTTCCATGGTTTTTGCAAGTTCCCTTGATAGGTCTTTTGCAGATACAGGTTTACCCTTTCTACTTTCAAAGGTTTTTGCACTGCCATAGGCATCTTGCCACCATCCACTAATTTTATTTTTTCTAAATAAATAGTCAAGAAAGTAAGCCCAAAGCCCTATTTTTTTAAGTTTAATGGGCTTTTGCACCTCTGCCCTTATTACTGCAAGTAAATCTTCTTTTGTGGGCTTATAGGCAAAAATATCTGCATCTATAAGAATATCATAAACTGCATCAATATCCTGCATAGTTATTTGTGGGTTGAGGCTCTTTGCTTGGTTTTCTGCTGCTTTTATTTCTTCTGCCATCTGCTTAGATGGGGCATTTAGGAAATGGACTATAGCCCCACATGGCATATCTCTATTTGCATGTAAAAAATTTTCTACAAATACCTTTCTTTCTTGTCTTTCCACTATCTTTCTATTGCAGGTTCTTATAGCATCCATAACACCATCCACAACATGAAAAGCCTTGCACAAAGCTTTAGCCTCGTCACTATCTGCCACCCTTGCCAAATCAAATTTTTTTACAAGGGCTTGCAGTTCTTTACTTTCACCAATTTGGCATATTATATCCTTTGGGGTTTCTTCTTGCTTGATGGATGCAGCCACCACCATATCAGACAAAGACATATTGAGGGCTTTCAGTTCTCTTAGCACTGCTACATTTTTAGCCATCCCACTTACTGCTTTTCTTGCTATAGCCCTTGTAGCCTCATCCCTTTCTTTCTTGGTGGGGCATACGGTTGCCACCTCATCACTATCTATTTTGGCTTGCCGTTCTATAAGTTTTTTTTCTAAAGCCTTTGCCCTTTCCTTATTCCATTTATAGGGGCTGCCTTTTCTTGGTCTGCCTTTTCTTGCCATTTTGAAAATTGAAAAAAAATATTTTGGGGGCTGCACCCCACCCAAAGAAAGCCCAAGGGGGGGGTGGGGGCATCACACCTATTCTGCACTTGATAACTTAATTATAGTCTCATCCTGCACTACCTTTGCAGCCCTATCTAAAGCCATTTCAGCCTTGTTAATTGCTACATCAAAATCATTTTCTAACCTTTCTTTGTCTGCTCCATTTTCAATCAGTGAAAACACATCACAAGCCTTGTTCACTACATCTGTAAATGCCTTGTTTAACTCTGCCATTTGGATGGCTACTTTGTTTAAATCTGCCATAATGCTGTAATATTTTGGGGTTTATAATATGGATGGTGGGGGCTTTCCCCCTGCCATCCGTTAATCTTCAAATAGGTTACTTAGGGCTTCTTGGGCATCTTTCTTTTGTTTGTCTATTACCCTTGTATATCTTTCAGTATATCTTAGACTACTATGCCCCATATTTTCCTGCACAAGTCTTATGCTATATCCCTTATCTGCTGCCACTTGTGCCAAGTTTGTGCCATAAGTGTGCCTTGCACAATGCCAAGAAATATGCTTATCTATTCCTGCCCTTTTTACCCATCTTCCCAAGGCTTTCAGACAAGCCTCATAGGATGGCAGATTAAATACAAGGGCATCTTTTTTTCTCTTAGGTATCTTACCTATCAAAGCCATCATAGCATCAGATAGATGGATGGTTACTTTACTATGGCTACTATGCCCCTTTGTCTTGTTTTGTTCAAAAGTAAGTACCCTATTAGCCTCATCAATATTGCCATAGGTTAAATCTTTCACATCACAAAATCTAAGCCCTGTATTTAGGCAAAAGATAAAAGCATCCCTTATTGCCTTGCTTTCATTTAGGTAGTGGGTAGCAATCAGTATTTTAACCTCATCAGCACTTAACACATCTTTCACTATTACACTATCATCCACCTTTATGGATATGGTTTTTCCATTAGCATCTATAAAGGGGGCTTGGAAATTAAAATCATATTTCACTGCCATAGCCTTATACACCTTTTTAAATCTTTGGAAGATAGATTTAGCCCCCTCTCCCTTGCTCCTACTTTGCAAGTATTCTGTGAAATCTATCATCATATCCCTATCTATCTGCTGGGGCTTAATGTTCATAAGCCTTGCATATTTAGCATACTCTTTGGTATCTTTCAAAAAATCTATAAACCTATTATAGGCTATCAGCATCATCCTTATATCCTTTTTGGTGTATGCCTTATTATATTCTTGAAAAAAGGCTATAAAGTTAAGTGGGGCTTTCTTTTCTTCTATCCTGTAGCCTTTTTCATCTTTAAGTAATTCTTGGGCTTTCTCATACCTCACTTTTTCAGCAAGCATAAGGGTTTCTTTGTTTGCCTGCCTTTGGATGGAATTTTGGGGCTTATGATAAAGATATAGTTTAAGGCTTTCCCTGCCCCTCATCTTTTGGGGTATCTCCTTATCTCTCTTCTCATCATACACCATCTGAAAGCCATAATAAAAATCAAGATACAGGCTTTCCATGCCATTACTAAGTAACTTAGCCCCTATTTTGGGGTTTGCGTTTTGGTCTTTGCTTATAACATAGCATCCACCTACTTTTAAATCTTTGCTTTTCTTTTCTGCCATAATTCTTATACTTTGGTTTGATGTTGCAAAGGTACAAAAATATCTTGGGTTGCCAAAGGGTTGCCAAAAATATTATATTAAATACATTTAAAAGAAAGAAAGACTTAATACTTGATATTTTTAACTGCTTGATTTATAGTCTTTTAGTATAGTCTTATTTTCTCTTATTTTCTCGGTTATGTATCGGGTCTGGGTACGAGCTTGAATAACATGCACAAAAAAAATCAGGAGCAACTTACTTGAAGTTGCTCCTGATTTTTTCTGCTATCTCCTCAAACTGCTCTGGCGAGAGTTTGAGTTTCTCACGGCGGAAATCCACATCTGCCTCTTTATTCATCGGTATGAGATGAATATGTGCATGCGGCACTTCAAGTCCGAGCACTACCTGTGCCACTTTTCTGCATGGGAAGACAGCCTTGATGGCGGCAGCCACACGCTTGGCGAAGAGTTGGTATGCAGCCAGTGTCTCATCTTCAAGATCAAAGAAATAGTCTACCTCCTGACGCGGGATGACAAGTGTATGCCCCTCTACGAGCGGATTGATGTCGAGGAAAGCATAGAAGCGGTCATCCTCGGCGCACTTGTAGCTTGGAATCTCTCCAGCTGCAATCATTGAGAATATATCTGCCATAGTATTTACTTGTGAATAGTATTATCTGTGAATGAGTATTATGCCAATGATATCTTGTCTATGCGCAGTCTGATAGTGCCACGCGGTATTGTGATGTCAGCCTCATCTCCCACTTTCTTGCCGAGCAGTCCCTGAGCGATAGGCGTTTTGATTGAGATCTTACCCTCGCGGAGGTTAGCCTCATTTTCGCTCACTATGGTATAGGTCATCTTGGTATTGGTGGTTAGGTTGGTCATCTCCACCTTTGTCAGAATCTGCACCTGTTCGGTGCTGAGTCGTGAGGTGTCGATGATCTTTGCCTCTTGGATGGCCAGCTTGAGCTGGTTGATTTTATCCTCGAGATGTGCCTGTGCTTCCTTGGCAGCATCATACTCTGAATTCTCACTAAGGTCACCCTTGTCGCGGGCCTCTGCAATAGCGGCCGATGCCTTTGGGCGCTCAACGCCTTCAAGGCGTCTTAACTCGGCTATCATCTTATCATAGCCTTCTTGTGACATGTAAGCCATAAAAATTGTATTTTTAAGATTAATATATTGTTTGTTTGATAAGACATAAAAAGAAGAATTCCGACAATCATGTCGTGTCGGAATCCTCTTTGTCCTTATCTCTATTTCTATTTCGTATGCAAAGATAGAGATAAAAGTTGGTATGTGCAAGTAAAAGGTGTTAAAAATTATTTTAAATGCCTTTTGTGCCTCGTTATGCCCCTTTTTGCCTTGTTCCCATGCGCGCTTCAACCACGTTTACTACATAGTCGCCAAGTTTCTCGCACTCGCTGATGATGTCCATATAGAGGGTGCCCATGGCGTAGGTATACTCATGATTGTTTACATCATTGATATTCTGGCTGCGCAACTGGTTGCGATAGTTGTTTATTTCGTTTTCGATATTAAATGAGCGGTTTACATCGAAATTGTCTTTTCGTCCGAGCAGCAGTGTGTTCATCTGCGTAAGGCTGTCGTCGGTGAGTTCAAACATCTGGTGCATGTGCTCATACTGCTTCTCTGTAAAGTCTTCCTTGCCCGACATCTTGCGGTTGATGGTGCGTGCGATGTTATAGCAACTATCGCCGATGCTCTCCAGTTCTGATATCTCTCTCATCATGGCGCGTATCTTGGCCTTGGTGTCGTCGCTGAGGTGTGCATCACTCACGCTGTCGAGATATTTGGCTATCTCTATCTCCATATTATCGCTGATACTCTCATATTTCTCTATGCGGCTGAAGAGTTTTGAGAACTTGGCCCCATCGGTGATGACGGTCAGTTCCCTAACCATGCCAAACATGCGCTGTATGCGTTCGGCAAATGATTGGATCTCTTTTTGAGCCTCCAGCACAGAGAGTTCGGGAGTTTTCATGATAGTGTTGCCACCTATATATTTCAGACGGAATTCCTCCTCGTCGTCTACGGTCTTCGGTTTGATTATCCAGCATACCAGTCTCTCTATCTGTGGTATAAACCATATAAGCACAAAGGTGTTGGTCACATTGAAGCAGGTATGGAAGGCTGCCAGCACCACGGGCAGACGTGTTGCCAGTTGCTGTGTGGTGAGCGAATGGTCGTCGGGGTTATAATGCACAAACGAGCACACCATATCCACAAACGGGAAGAAGAGGCAGAGCACCCATATCACACCTATCACGTTAAACACCAAGTGTGCCATGGCAGCCCTTCTGGCCTGTGCGTTTGCACCCAGAGCGGCCAGGTTGGCGGTGGCGGTGGTTCCGATATTCTCTCCCATCACCAGGGCAATGCCGAGGTATATGGGTAGCACTCCCGTGGAGCAGAGCAGTATGGTAATGGCCATCACGGCAGCCGACGACTGCACCACACAAGTGATGAGTGTACCTATGAGCAGGAAGATGATAATGGTGAAATGACTATGTATGTCGAAGGAAGTAAAAAATCCGATTACGTCTGGATTATGCTCGAGGTCGAGGGCCTTGCCTGCTGAACTGAGCAGCACGAGTGAGAAGAAGAGGAAAGCGATGCCAAAGAGGAAATCACCTATATACCTGTGCCGCCGCGAATAGATGAGGATGATGCCCAGGAAGAAAGCGGGAAAGACCACCATCGTGAGGTCTACATTGAAACCGAGACTCATAATCCATGCCGTGAGCGTGGTGCCTATGTTGGCACCCATAATCACCGATATGGCCTGGGCGAGAGTCAGGAGTCCGGCATTCACAAACGACACCGTCATGACTGTGGTTGCTGACGACGACTGCACTGAACAGGTTACAAACATACCGGTGAGCATACCAGTGAAACGATTTTTGGTCATTGTTGCTAAGATGTGGCGCAATTGCGAACCAGCCATCTTCTGCAGGGCTTCACTCATCACCTTCATGCCATAAATGAGAAGGGCAAGCGAGCCAATAATCTTAAGAGTAATAATCCAAATTGACATATAAGTGTTAAATTTGTTGCGATTATGTTCTTTTATCGGATTTTTTTGTAACTTTACCCGCAGATTAACTATCAAATCTCGACAGATATGGAACAGGTATTACAAATCCGTTGCAAAAATAATAAAAAAATTAAAAACATACGCATCGGAAGCACACTTTCTGACATTTTTAATGAATTTAATCTACAAATGGACTTTGGGCCAGTGAGTGCACGCGTCAACAACAAGGTGGAAGGCATGCACTACAGAGTATACAGCAATAAGGATGTGGAGTTTCTCGACCTACATTCATCGTCGGGTATGCGCACATATACCCGCACGCTGTTCTTCATTCTCTGCAAGGCTGTAAACAAACTCTTTCCACAGGGCAGCGTGGTCATAGATACTCCCGTGTCTAACGGTTATTATTGCGACCTGCGCATCGGTCGCGAGGTGACGGCAGAGGATGTGGATGCCATCAGGGAAGAGATGCAGCATATCATAGAGGCCCACATACCTATACACCGCCATGAGTGCACCACCGAAGAGGCCATACGCCTGTTTGAAGAGAAAGGGGCGCCATCAAAGGTCAAGCTCCTCAAGAGCACGGGCAACATATACACCGTTTATTACGACATTGCTGGGTATTATGACTATTACTATGGCACACTGCTCACCAACACTGCAGATATCCATCTCTTCGGACTGGAGAAATACTACGACGGACTGCTACTGCGAATACCATCGCAGGACAATCCCGCTGTGCTCGGCGAGATGATAAGGCAAGACAAGATGTTTGAGATATTCAAGGAGCACCACCGATGGCAAGACCTGCTCGGCATCTCTACCATCGGCGACCTCAACGAGGCTGTAGACAAGGGTTATGCCTCAGGACTCATCAATCTCTCTGAAGCGCTCCAGGAGAAGAAGATTGCCAAGATTGCTGAAGACATTGCCAGCCGCAAAGGAGTGAGGATGGTGCTCATAGCCGGACCATCATCGAGCGGCAAGACAACATCATGCAAACGCTTGTCCATACAGTTGCTCACCAATGGTATCAAACCCGTCGGCATATCACTCGACGACTATTTCGTTGACCGGGAGAAGACACCACACGACGAGTCGGGCGACTATGACTATGAAAGCCTCTATGCCCTCAATATCCCATTGCTCAACCAGCAGATGAACGCACTATTCAAAGGCGAAGAGGTGGAACTGCCAAAGTATAACTTCCAGACGGGCAGGAGTGAATGGAGCGGCAAACGTCTCAAACTCAAGGGCAATGAGGTGCTCGTGGTGGAAGGTATTCATGCCCTCAATCCCGAACTCACTGCCGATATTCCCAACGAACAGATATACCGTGTGTATGCCTCGGCGCTCACCACCATACTCATAGACACGCATAATTATGTGCCAACAACCGACAACCGCCTGCTGCGCCGCATAGTGCGCGACTATAAATACCGCGGAGTGTCGGCACAGGAAACCATTAGGAGATGGCCTTCGGTACGTGCGGGAGAGAACAAATGGATCTTCCCTTTCCAAGAGAATGCCGATGCCATGTTCAACACCGCCATGCTCTTTGAGTTGGCTGTATTGAAATCGCAAGCCGAACCGCTACTCGAACAGGTGCCAGAAAACGTTCCTGAGCACAGCGAGGCCTACCGTCTGCTCAAGTTTCTCAAATACTTCAAGCCCATACCATTTAAACAGGTGCCTCCCACCTCACTACTGAGAGAGTTCCTCGGAGGCAGCTCGTTCAAATACTAGTCAATCATCCACAGTATCAATAGCAATTGGAATAGTAGCGGATTATTTCATTGCTATTGATACGGATTTTGCTGCAACAAACGATTGTGAAGCGAATAGAGCATCACTTTCATATTAAGCTAACTACTCTATATATAATATATGTACGCGCACGACTGAGGGGCATGTATTGCCACTATAGCACTGCATAATTGCAGCATTTTATTATTTCTTTAGATTATCAAACACATAAGGGGCATTGGCTGCCAGTTCTCCCAAGATGCTGCACGTGTGCATTTCGAGGCAGTCACCGCAGGTTTCGTAACCTTTCTTTTTTACGCATAGACGTATCTTGCACATGTCGCTACAATAATAAGTCTTGCACCCTTCGGTGCGGCATCCCATGCAGTTGATCCATTCGGGCTTAAATTCCATCTGGTTCATTTCGCCCCATTCCTTAGCCACTTTCTCTCGCAGACTGTTGTCATCATTGATGGTGGCAATGCGTGCCTCACATTTCTCACAGTCGAGGCCGCAGCAAGCAATAAATTGTTTCATATTATTATATTCTATAGTAATCAAAGAATGCACATTTCAATCTTGTTATCCTTCAACAAACGACGATATCTCTATCATCTTGCAACATCTCCGTTCCAGCCAAATCCACCCACGAGCACCAATGCGGCATAGTCATCGGGAATGGTTTCAAATGTATAGTCGGGAATGACTCGGAACCCACTGATAGCCTCTACGGGCTCCATAGACTCAGCCACTATCCTGTTTTCAAACTTCGGATGCTCCTTCATACTCATGGCATCAGAACGCAGCGGCTGTGTAAGATAAGGCATTTCATGCTCTGCGAAGTGCGATAATAGCACATACAATACTTGTTTCATGATAATTATTATTCGTAAATGGAATTATTTTGCAAAGATACAACATAATATTTGTTCTTATTTGTAAAAAACGGACAAAGATGATTTGGATAGGCATTGCAACATGATTAGTTTTACTATTTGAAAGCAAAATAAATGCTATTGCAACATATTGAAAGCAAAAAAACAAGGAAACATTTTGTTATGTCAACGAAGTTATATACCTTTGCACCATATTTTATTATTAAGACAAAATTAGGATAATATGGCAGACAATTTGGAAATTAAGGAATTGGAACAAGTAGTGGTGCGCTTCTCTGGCGACTCGGGAGATGGCATGCAGCTTGCCGGCAACATCTTCTCTACGGTTTCGGCTACAGTGGGAAATGGCATTTCCACATTCCCCGACTATCCAGCAGACATCCGTGCCCCACAAGGTTCACTCACTGGCGTTTCAGGATTTCAGGTGCATATAGGTGCAGGGAAAGTGTATACCCCCGGCGACAAATGCGACGTGCTCGTGGCCATGAATGCAGCAGCCCTCAAGACTCAACTCAAATATGCTAAACCACAGGCTACCATCATCATAGATACCGACAGTTTCGGACCGAAAGATCTGGAAAAGGCACAGTTTGCCTCTGACGACTATCTGGGCGAATTGGGTGTAGACCCCGACTGCGTGGTGGCCTGCCCCATCACCAAGATGGTGAAAGACTGCCTGGCCGAGAGCGGCATGGACAACAAGACTATACTCAAATGCCGCAACATGTTTGCACTGGGTATAGTATGCTGGCTCTTCAATAGGGATATAACCTTGGTGGCCAACTATCTGAGGGATAAATTCGCAAAGAAACCACAGATTGCCGAAAATAATATCAAGGTGGTGGAGGCTGGATATGACTATGGTCACAACACTCATGCCAGCGTGCCTGCCACATACCGCATAGAATCAAAGAGCAAGGTAAAGGGCAGATATATGGATATCACGGGCAACAAAGCCACTGCCTATGGTCTCATTGCCGCTGCCGAAAAGGCCGGACTCAGACTTTTCCTCGGCTCATATCCTATCACACCTGCCACCGATATACTGCACGAACTGGCCAAGCATAAGTCGTGCGGAGTAATCACAGTGCAATGCGAGGATGAGATCTCAGGTTGCGCCAGCGCATTGGGAGCAGCATTTGCAGGAGCACTGGCCGTGACATCTACTTCAGGACCTGGCATCTGCCTCAAGTCGGAGGCTGTAAACCTGGCTGTAATCGATGAACTGCCACTGGTGATTGTAGACGTGCAAAGAGGAGGCCCCTCCACGGGTCTGCCTACCAAGAGCGAGCAGACAGACCTGCTGCTGGCCCTCTACGGACGAAACGGCGAAAGCCCCATGCCAGTGATAGCAGCTCTCAGTCCAACAGACTGTTTCGATGCTGCCTATCAGGCTGCCAAGATAGCACTTGAGCACCTCACTCCCGTCATCCTACTCACAGATGCTTTCATAGCCAATGGTTCGGGCGCATGGATGCTGCCCACCATGGAGACACTGGATGCTATCAAACCTCATTATGTAACTCCAGAACAAAAAGGCCACTACACTCCATATCAGAGAGATGAGGAGACCTTGGTGAGATATTGGGCTGTGCCAGGACAGGAAGGATACACCCATATCCTTGGCGGCTTGGAGAAAGACGGCAAGACAGGCAATATCTCCACCGACCCCGAAAACCATAACGAGATGTGCAGGCTGAGAGCCGAGAAGGTGGCACGCATCAGTGTGCCCGACGTGGAAGTGGAAGGCGACAAAGACGATGCAGATATCCTGCTCGTTGGCTTCGGTAGCACCTATGGTCATCTCTATTCTGCCATGGACGAACTGAGAGCAGAAGGCAAGAAGGTGGCACTGGCGCAATTCAAGTATATAAACCCTCTGCCCAAGAATACTGCCGAAGTAATGAAACGCTATCCGAAAGTGATGGTGGCTGAACAGAACCTCGGACAGTTTGCAGCGTATCTGCGCACCAAGGTAGACGGATTTGTGCCATACCAGTTTAACCAGGTAAAAGGCCAGCCCTTTGTGGTGACCGAACTGGTGGAGGCCATACGCAAAGTGTTATAAGACGCCAAGCAAAAGTATCATCATCAATACATCAAGCATTATGGAAACAAATAATCATATTGACAATAATACCAATACGGCAGAAAATGCCCTCACCGCTGCTGAATTCAAGAAAGGACAGCCCAGATGGTGCCCAGGATGCGGCGACCATTTCTTTCTCGCCTCCCTGTACAAGGCTATGGCCGAATGTGGCGTGAAACCATACGAAACAGCCGTTATCTCTGGCATAGGATGCTCAAGCCGACTGCCTTATTATGTCAACACATACGCCATGCAGACCATCCATGGAAGAGCGGCCGCCATCTCTACAGGTGCCAAGGTGGCTAACCCCAACCTGACCATATGGCAGGTGAGCGGCGACGGCGACGGACTGGCTATCGGTGGCAACCATTTCATCCATGCCATGCGCAGGAATATAGACCTTAACATGATACTGCTCAACAATAGGATATATGGTTTGACCAAAGGACAGTATTCGCCCACCAGCCCAAGAGGATTCGTGAGCAAGTCGAGCCCCTACGGCACCGTTGAAGACCCCTTCAGGCCAGCCGAACTCTGCTTTGGCGCACGCGGACATTTCTTTGCACGAGCCGTGGCTACCGATGCTCCCGCCACCGTGGAGATACTCAAGGCTGCATATAAGCACAAGGGCGCATCGGTATGCGAGATACTGCAAAACTGCGTGATCTTCAACAATGGTTGCTACGACCCCGTATACAATAAGGATGGACGCAAGAAAAATGCTATCTACGTGAAGCACGGACAACCTCTCATCTTCGGCGAAAACAATGAATATGGACTGATGCAGGAGGGATTCGGACTCAAGGTGGTGAAGATCGGCGAGAATGGAATAACTGAAAAAGATATCCTCATACACGACGCACACTGCGAAGACAACACACTGCAACTCAAACTGGCCATGATGGACAACGAACACGGATTCCCTGTGGCTCTCGGAGTGATTCGCGATGTGGAAGCCCCTACCTACGACGAGGCCGTACATGCACAACTGGAGGAAGTTAGCGAAATGAAGAAATACCATAACTTCATGGAACTGCTCGAAACTAATGATATCTGGGAGGTAAAATAAACCTCTGCATATCAGTATTATATGGCCATGGTATAAAGATAGCCATGGTGTCAACAACAAGAGGGTGCGTCGGTAGGGCTGACACACCCTCTTGTTGTTAAGTTCAGCCTGTTATTTCTCTCCGAAACAGAGGTCGCCGGCATCTCCAAATCCCGGCACAATATACTTATACTCATTGAGTTGCGGATCGATGGCAGCACACCAAACGGTGGTATTAGCATCGGGTAAAGCCTTACGCACTGCATCTATGCCATCGGGAGCAGCAATGACGCATGCCACATGCACATGCCGAGGAGTACCCTTGGAGAGCAGAGCCTTGTAACCCAGTTCCATAGAACCACCCGTGGCAAGCATGGGATCGGTGAGGATAAGGGTTTTGCCCTCTATGTCGGGGCATGCCAGATACTCCACATGGATGCTCACCTCTTTATGACTGTCGTCTACGTACTTGCGATAAGCACTCACAAAACCATTGCCAGCATGGTCGAAAACATTGAGAAAACCTTGATGGAAGGGTAAGCCAGCACGCAAAATGGTGGCCACCACTATATCCGAACTAGGCACGCTCACCTTGGCCACTCCCAAAGGAGTAGTAACATCACGCACCTCATAGTCGAGTCGCTTGCTTATCTCATAGGCCATCACCTGCCCTATACGGGTTATATTATTGCGGAAGAGATGGCGGTTGGTCTGATAATCCGTATCGCGAAGCTCAGAGAGATATTGACCCATCACTGAATTGAATGAAGAGAGATTGATAATTTCCATTGATCAAATAATATCTGTTTTACAGTGCAAATGTATTAATTAATTGTTTTTTTTGCAAACTGAAAGTGGCAAAAACATTACAAAAGGCATTATTTTTTGATACTTTAACCTAAAAAGAATTACTATCCATGATTTTGTGAGCGCATAGTGTTGGTTGTATACCTTTTTTTTACTAACTTTGCGCCGAGTTTTAGGATAAACATCACCAAGAAAACAGAAGTATAAACTAAATACATTTACAAAAATGGCAAAGTTTGAAAAATCAGTATTGGAGCAGTACGGTATCACCGGTACTACCGAAGTAATCTACAATCCTTCATACGAGGTATTGTTTGAGGAGGAGACCAAAGAGTGTCTCACAGGTTTTGACAAAGGTCAGGAGACAGAGCTCGGCGCTGTCAACGTGATGACTGGTATCTACACAGGACGTTCTCCTAAAGACAAGTTTATCGTTGACGATGAAAACTCTCACGATACAGTATGGTGGACATCAGAGGAATACAAAAACGACAACAAGCCTGCAACCAAGGAGGCTTGGGCTGCCGTTAAGGAAATAGCAAAGAAAGAGCTCAGCGGCAAGAAACTCTACGTAGTAGATGGTTTCTGCGGAGCCAACAAAGACACACGCATGGCTGTGCGCTTCATCATGGAAGTAGCATGGCAGGCTCACTTCGTAAAGAACATGTTTATCCGCCCAACAGAGGAGGAACTCAACGAATTTGAACCAGACTTCATCGTTTACAATGCTTCAAAGGCAAAGGTTGAAAACTACAAGGAACTGGGCCTCAACTCAGAGACTGCTGTAGTATTCAACGTTACAAGCAAGGAGCAGGTAATCATCAACACATGGTATGGCGGTGAGATGAAGAAGGGTATGTTCTCAATGATGAACTATTTCTTGCCTCTCAAGGGCATCGCTTCTATGCACTGCTCTGCCAACTGCGACAAAAACGGCGAGAACACCGCTATCTTCTTCGGTCTCTCTGGCACAGGCAAGACTACTCTCTCTACCGATCCTAAGCGTCTGCTCATCGGTGACGACGAGCACGGATGGGACGACAATGGCGTGTTCAACTTCGAAGGCGGTTGCTATGCCAAAGTTATCAACCTCGACAAGGAGAGCGAACCAGACATCTTTAACGCTATCAAGCGCAACGCCCTGCTGGAGAACGTAACCGTGGATGCCAATGGCAAAATCGACTTCGCTGACAAGAGCGTGACCGAAAACACCCGTGTTTCTTACCCTATTCACCATATCAACAATATCGTGAAGCCAATATCTCATGCTCCAGCTGCAAAGCAGGTTATCTTCCTCTCAGCTGACGCATTCGGAGTGTTGCCTCCCGTTTCTATACTCACACCAGAGCAGACCAAGTATTACTTCCTCTCTGGATTCACAGCTAAACTCGCAGGTACAGAGCGTGGTATCACAGAGCCTACTCCTACCTTCTCTGCTTGCTTCGGTCAGGCTTTCCTCGAGTTGCACCCAACAAAATATGCTGAGGAGCTCGTTAAGAAGATGGAGAAGAGTGGTGCCAAAGCATACCTCGTAAACACTGGCTGGAATGGTACAGGCAAGCGTATCTCTATTAAGGACACACGTGGCATCATCGATGCTATCCTCGATGGTTCTATCAACTCTGTTCCTACCAAGCAGATACCTATGTTCGACTTCACCGTGCCTACAGAGTTGCCAGGTGTAGATCCTAACATCCTCGACCCACGCGACACCTACAAGTGCGCATGCGAGTGGGAAGAGAAGGCCAAGGACCTCGCAGGTCGCTTCATCAAGAACTTCGTGAAGTATACAGGCAACGAGGCTGGCAAGGCTCTCGTGGCTGCTGGTCCACAGCTCTAATCAAATCGTAATATATACATTTTTATATATATTATCAATAAAAATTCCAGGTGTGTCAATGGCTATTGACACACCTGGTTTTTTGTTTATGGTGCCATAAGTGCCATTAAATACATAGCAAATATTATAGTATAATAGTCAAATTTTAATGTTTTATGGATAAATAGGCGATTTTTTTAGCCATTAAGACAAAAAAAGTATCATATAAAGCATTGCGCTATTATAAATAATTTATATATTTGTCACAAAATATTAACTACTAACAATATTATTATCTTTAC
>SAMEA3663092__coassemble_149_pt1 | contig 24637 bp, 26 predicted proteins | sample SAMEA3663092__metabat2_high_PE_017 | metagenome-assembled genome bin SAMEA3663092 (sample SAMEA3663092) | pig gut metagenome | biome: pig gut; feature: pig-associated habitat; material: faeces | place: France | collected 2012 | reverse complement strand
CAAGAATGATTTGGATGTTTTAAGACACCAAATAGAATCATATATTTCAGAATTGCATAGTAAGAGAGTGTAAACTAAACTGTGTCAAGCTACAATAAAAGTAGTTTAACACAGTTTAGTTTACACTCTCGTGAAGTAAAATCAGTCAAAGTCAAAAGATAATTTTGCCTCTGCATTGGATGTAGAAACCAATTCTTTGCAGATAGTTTCACAAGGTTCAAAACCTCTCTCTTTAATCCAAGGATTTTCCTTCAATAGATTTGATAGGGCATCATGCTTGTCTTTGCCATAAGCACGTCCAAGCAACTGACAATTCTCGATATCATTGCCATCGGGAGCTTGTGTAAAGCCTTCTGTTGTATAAAAAATGTATTCAGTCATATCGTTTGTTTTAAAATCCAAATGATTCCTCTTTGTACTCGTCAAGAGCCATTCATTGACTGTTGACTAAAGAGAAATGGTGAACTTCAGATAAAGCTTCAACCAATTCTTCCAAATCATCGCAAGATGACGCAAATTGCTTATCTTCGTCTGATAGTTTAATCTTGACAGCTCTATTCTGTATAAAATCAGGGGCAACTATATAATTTGGTATCTGCTTCATAATTGATTTTTTCGATAAACACCGCTTCCTTTGAACTCAATAATTCCTTTATCTCGAAGGAATTGAAGTTGCTGACGAATTTTATCCGGGATGTGATTGTTGTCGGGATGTTTTACTTGGAGTTCATCAACGAAGGAATACATTTGCTTGAGTGTAAATGTCTCATCAAGACGCTCTACGAGGTGTAGGGTATCCATCAGCCAGCCTCGACTCTCCACCGATTTAGTTTGGAGATTGAACACTCGATGGTATTGAGAAACTACTTCTTCAACAGGAAGAGCAACGCCATTTTTAATGATAGGAATTTTCGCAGTTGTCGGTATTTCTCTCATCAGGATGTTGCATCCTTCCCAACCAGCTCGTCTTGCGGTTGTCGCTAATGCGTCACGTTTCTCTATAACGGATGGGGTAAAGAAACATTTTGGAACAATCACCAGATTATTAACTTCGTAGCGGTCATAGTGCATAAAGAAGAAGCTAGGATTGTCAAGTGAAGTGATTCTTCCTATCATTGTTCGGTAAACTCCATCTGCAACCGTAGCTTGAAAACTCTCACTATCAGACCTTTTACTTTTCAGCTCATATTGTGATTTGCAATGCTCGCACACATAATCCTTAACAGGTGCATTAGGCTCAGCTCGCCTAATAGTTACTTCACCACAAATAGGGCAATACATGTTGCGTGCCAACCAATCTTCAGTCAGTACTCTTGCTATTTGGCTAGCACTTTTGTATCCTTTTGCTAATGATGTGTTGAATCTCAAATCCATCTCTTACTTCAAATATTTACGGTTTTCAGATTCTTCAAGCACCTTCATCTGCTGAATTGCAACTTGATTTAGTTTGACAAGTCTCTCTGTCTGCGGCATGCCATCGTTGATAAACACAGCATTCAAGTTCTCCATGTTTGAGAGACAAATGAGTTCGTTGATGGTTGCATAGTCGCGTATGTTGCCTTTCTTGTCGGGATTTGCATCGCGCCACTCTTTTGCTGTCATACCGAACATAGCAACATTCAAGACATCAGCTTCCTCTGCATAGATGAGCGATTTGTGATAAGCATCAATTTCTTCTGGCACGATATTCTGTTTGATGGCATCAGTGTGAATGCGATAGTTAAGTTTTGAGAGTTCACGCTTAACAGACCATCCGATTAGCTTTTGTTCCTCTTCCTTGAGACGCTGGAATTCTTTGACTAGATAAAGTTTGAATTCCACAGAAATCCAAGAAGCAAATTCAAAGGCAATATCAGTGCGAGCGTAAGTACCTCCGAAACGTCCAGCCATAGCTACAAGTCCTTTTGCATTGGTCGCCTCAATCCATCTTGATGGCGACATTGTGAAGGCATTGAGTCCTGCCTCTTTTCTAAACCCCTCGAATTCGAGGGGGTTAAAACTTGGATTGAATAGTTGTTCCCAAATACCCAGGAATTCTATCGTGTTGCGATTGCGCATCCAATTTGCTATTACACCATTTGGGTCACCACTATTTTTCTGGCGTGCAATATCTGTAATACACACAAAGTCCTCTCCTTCGTGTTTAATTGTACGAACTGTTGTGTCCTTTACTTCTATATTTGTAACCTTCTTTGCCATAATCAGTTGATGTTATAGTTCCTACATACAATATTTGGAGTGCCGTTCTGCTCGAAAATTCTTGACTCTTTCCGCCAACCCACTTGATAAAAGGTTTTGCTTTTGCCATAATTTGCAAATTTTATTTTTCAGTTGAGTTCAACAAGTCTTTAACGTCAACGTCAAGGAGTTTTGCAATCTTATCGAGGGTGTTCAGATCTGGTTGAACAACATTGTTGCACCATTTACTAACAGTACATGCAGACTTGCCCACTTGTTCTGCCAACCACTTACTGGTTTTGTCCTGTTCTGCAAGAACTGCTTTGAGTCGATTTAGCTTTGCCATAATTCTTAATAATATTAAACTTTGATGCAAAGTTAATAAATCTTTGTGAGAAAAACGTATCTTTTCCTCCGAAAGTTACAAATATATGTGTATTTTCTTTGAAAATACTATAAAATGTTACACAAAACACGCACTTTTCGTGGATTATTATCCAACTGTCGACATAATCAGACCTGATTGTTGAATTAAAAATGAGGTTCACTTCACCTGATTTTGCACCTTCAGGAGCACACAACAAAATGATAGGAAATGTAAATTTCGCTTGTTCTCCACGTTAAAACATGTCAAGCAGATGTTTCCATTTTGGGGTTTTGAAATTTTTGTTTCCCATTTGTTTCTTTTGCATGTTTTGGCTTTTGGGAGTGTTGAATATCAACGTATTGCATTCAGAAAGCAGATTCTCAAGAAGAAGATAATGACGTTAGTAGTCGCATGTTTTTATTATCTCAGCATCCCAGGTTCTACAACTGTTTTTCTGCTATCTAAAAAAATGAACTTAATCAATACTACAGCTAATCTTTATACATGTATTTATTGTGGAGGAAGTGGGAAAAGCCCTTTCGATGGTAACAATTGTAATTCTTGCTATGGCACAGGGCTTTCGTATATGTCTATACCGGAACAAATTAATTCAAATCCAGTAAAATCAAGAGGTAATCTCTTTGGTGCATGTGGAGGTAAAACAACATGTCCGGTTTGTCGTGGTAGTAGCTTGAATCCAAAGAACCAGCCCATATTTCATAGATCTCACGTTAAATAAAAAAATCAATCTTCTGCCATCGCTGCAGCCATCATTTCAGCATAGGCTTTCTGATAGTCGCGCTCTGTTGATAGTGCATTGTCAATGGTATCATATAAGAGTGCCATCTGCATCATGTATTCCACCAGCGAGATCTCGCCGAGGTTGAGTGCAGTCTTGAGCATTTGGCTGTTGTTGGCATTGTCAAGTGCCTGCTTGTATGTGTCGGTGTTTTGTTTGAGTGCAGTACATTGGATATACAAACTTTCGAGTAGGCTTCGCAGTTGGCACTGTGCATCTTTCTGATATTCTTTGGTTGCCTCCATGGCAGCCTTTGCCTGCTTCACCTTGTTTCTGTTGTTCCATATTGGTATGGTCATTCCGAGTGCCACACCTTGATATCTCTCGCCCACGGTTTTTTCGCTCATATATCCTACGGAGAGTGAGGGCAGGTTTTCGGTTTTTGCCAGAGTCACCTCTTTCTTTCTCAGTGCCACGTTGTTGGCCCACAAGGCCATGGTGAGGCTATGTTTTTCGATATTGTCATACCATAGGTCAAAATTTCTGGGCAGCGATATGGGTTCATAGCAGATTTGTGTTATATCAATACTTTTTCCCCCGTTGAGTCTTTTGATACTGGCAATGGCAGCATCTCTCTGACTATTAATCTGTGTCTGCATGGCAGTGGCATTGGCATAGTTGATGCGAGCGTTGTTGTATTCTATCATGTCGATTTCTCCGCATTCATACTTGCTTTTTTCAGATTGCATTATGGTGTCGGCATGTGCCATTCTGATGTCTGCTTCTTTGGCCATGGCATTGAAGTAGATGATGTCAATGATCAGTTCCTTTGCTTCCAGCATTACGGCATTTCTGTCGACGGCATATTGCAGGTTTATGCTCTGTCGTTTTCTGTCTGCCACCCTTTTTTTGCTGCCCCCCACGGTAGCAATGTCAATGGGCTGGCTTATTGAGAAGTCAGTGCGGTTGCCTATGGCAGTGGGGCTTCCCCACAGTCTGTTGAGTCCAATCTCTAAATCACCAGGTCCAAGTTCTGTGCCTGCTTCTCTTTTGTCGGCATCAGCCTGTTGCCTTAGTGCCTTTAGTGTGCTGTTGTTTTGTTCTATTTCGTTGAGCATGTCGCTCATAGTGCGCTGTGCCTGTATATTCATTGTTGCACATAGTGCAATTATTATCAAGTTTATTCTTTTCATGATGATCAATTGTTATGTTGTTGCATTGTCTGCTGCTTCCGTATTGTTGAATTTTCTTTTATTTGTTATCATATATATTATTGGTATGATAAATCCATTGAGCAGTGTTGATGTAAAGAGTCCGCCGAGTATTACCTTTGCCATCGGACTTTGTATTTCGTTGCCGGGCAGGTCTCCTCCTATCACCATTGGTATGAGTGCCAGTGCCGAGGTGAGTGCAGTCATCATTATGGGGTTTAGTCTGTCTATAGACCCTCTTATCACGCATTGTTTGAGTGATAGTCCATCTTTTGCCAGGTCGTTGTATTTGGTGATGAGCAGCATACCATTTCGTGTTGCAATACCGAACAGTGATATGAATCCTATTATTGCAGGTATGCTCATCATGCCGCTTGTCAGCCATATTGCCACCACACCGCCTATCAGTGCCAGTGGCAGGTTGACGAGCACCACTGCCGACTGTGTGAAACTGCGCAGTTGGTTGAAGAGCAGCAGAAAAATCACCATGATGGCCAGCACGGATGTAATCATGAGAGTTTGCGATGCCGCCTGTTCGCTCTCAAACTGTCCGCCGTATTCCACCCTGTATCCCTCAGGCATACTAATATTTTGTTCGACGGTTTCCTGTATGTCGTTCACTACACCGCGCAGGTCCCTGCCTGCCACGTTTGCCGACACCACAATCTTTCGCTCCACGTTTTCTCGGTTAATGGTGTTTGGTCCAGCTGATGATATGATGTCTGCCACCATGCTTAGCGGCACTCTTCCCCCACCGGCATCTATGGCCATATCGCCAATGGACTTTGCATCGTGGCGGTGGTTTTCGTCCACTTTCAGTGTTAGGTCAAAAGTTCTGTTGCCTTCGTATACTTGCGACACAGCCTCGCCACCGAGCAGTATGCTCACCATCTCTCCAAATTCGGGCATGGTGATGCCATACCGTGCCAGCATCTCGCGCTTGGGTCTTATTTGCAATTGCGGGCGCTCCACCTGCTGTTCCACGTTCAGGTCTTCCAGTCCTTCTATGCCTTCAATTTTCTCTTTTATTTCGTTGCCCAGGGCATACATGCGGTTGAGGTCGCTGCCGAATATCTTTATGGCAATGCTTGCCCTGGTGCCAGAGAGCATGGCGTCAATGCGGTGTGTGATGGGTGCTCCCACCTCGATATTCACTCCTGGCAGGCTTTTGAGTTTATCCCTTACTTCTTCTATCACCTCATCCTTGTTGCGGTTTGAGAGCACGTATGGTGCTTCTATCTCTGATGTGTTCACCCCGAGTGCATGCTCATCCAGTTCAGCCCTGCCCGTCTTTCTGCCCACGCATTGCACTTCGGGAATGGTCATCAGCATTTTTTCTGCCATCAGTCCTATGCGGTCCGACTCTTCTAGTGAGATACCTGGCAGGGTACTGATGTTGATGGTCATGCTCCCTTCATTGAATGGTGGTAGAAAGGTTCGTCCCAGTGTCATCAGCATAATGATGGCAGCAATGAGTGCAACTGCTGTAGATCCGAGAATGGTGCGCTGGTGATCAAGAGCCCATGTCAGTGCCCTTTTGTAATGCACTTTCAGCATGCGTGCTATTGGTGGGTCAGCTGTAGCATGACCATTGCCATCATACTTTTTCGGTGCTCTTATCATGAAACTGCAAAGCACAGGTGTCACGGTGAGTGCCACTACTGTGGATGAGCATAGCGCCACAATGAATGCAATGCCGAGCGGCACGAGCATTCGTCCCTCCATGCCCGATAGGAAGAAGAGTGGCAGAAAACTTGCTATGATGATGAGTGTTGAATTGAGTATTGGCATGCGCACTTCTCGCGATGCATGGTATATCACGTCTATTGTCTTGCGTCTCTGTTTGAGCGGCAGTGCCCAGTTGTCTTTCAGTCGTTTGAATACGTTCTCCACGTCCACTATGGCGTCATCAACCAGTGAACCTATGGCTATGCACAGTCCGCCCAGACTCATGGTGTTGATGGTGACTCCCATCATGTTTAGCACGATGATGGTGGCTACCACTGACAGTGGTATGGTTATTAGCGAAATAAGCGTGATGCGTGCGTTCATGAGGAATATGAAGAGCACTATCACCACAAAGAAGGCACCCTCTATGAGTGCATCCTTTACGTTGTTGATGGAGTTCTCAATAAACCTTGACTGCCTGTAAACGTCGGTATCAATGGTTATATCTTTTGGAAGTGTTTTGCGAGCATCGTTCAGAGCACGGTCTATCTGCCTTGTCAGTTCAAGTGTAGAGGTGTTGGGTTGTTTGGTCACAGTCATTACCACCGACTGTCGTGCGTTTCGTGATGCTGTGCCCATGCGTGGCACACTGTTGCCTATGGTCACTCGTGCAATGTCGCCCAGTCTAATGGCTATACCTTCTGCATTTGTTTTCACCAGCGAGCGTGCCAGTTCGGTGGTGTCGGTGGTGGCAGCCATACCTCTGATTATATATTCGTTGCCGTATTCATATAGGATACCACCCGAGGTGTTGTCGTTGAGTTTTCTCACTGCGCTTACCACCTCGTTTAGTCCTACTCCATACTGTCTCAAGAGGTTTGGGTTTACGAGTATCTGGTATTCTTTCACGTCGCCTCCCAGCACAGCCACCTGTGCCACTCCTCCTGTAGCCAACAGTCGGGGCCTTATGATCCAGTCTGCTATGGTTCGTATGTCTTGCATGGAAGTGGAGTCGGCGCTGAGGTTTACAAACATCAGTTCACCGAGTATCGACGATTGCGGTCCGAGGGTAGGGGTGCCGGCTGTTTGGGGCAGTTGGTCTTGCACCATTGCCAATTTCTCCGACACTATCTGCCGGGCTTTGTATATGTCTGTTCCCCAGTCAAATTCCACCCATACGAGAGAGAACCCCGTAGTTGATGACGAGCGCACGCGTCTCACATCGGTAGCTCCGTTCACTGCTGTTTCTATGGGGAATGTTACCAGTCGTTCCACCTCTTCAGGAGCCATGCCCTTGGCCTCTGTCATCACCACCACTGTTGGTGCATTAAGGTCAGGAAACACGTCCACCTCCATATCTCGGGCAGTGTTCAGTCCCCACAGTGTGAGTAGCAGTGATGCCATCACCACCACCATCCTGTTGCCTAATGCCAATCGTATAATCCTGTTGAGCATGAATGTTTATATGTTTGGTTATCAGTGACTATGGCCATGTGGTATAGTTGTCTGTATGGATGCAAGTTTAATCTGGTATGTCCCCTTGGTCACCACCTCGTCGCCATTGTGCAGACCAGAAATTATCTCCACTCGCTGTCCATTGTCTTGTCCTATGGTCACCTCTCGTTTCAGATAAGCATCTTTCTCACCCTTCACCTTTGTATATACGTGGTAAATGCCCTGCTCTTCGGTTAGTGACGTTTTTGGAATGCTTATCACTCCTTGTCGTTCGCTGCCAATCAGGTATACGTCGGCGTAGGTGCCTGCCATGAGGTCGCCCACATTGTCAAATTCAAATGTTACGGTGATATATGGTCCTGTTTGCTGTGCTGTCTTGCCGTATGAGAGAAGTTTACCGTTGAGATCTTTGAGTTTATATATCTTGCTGTCTGATGCGGGTCTGAAATTTGCTGTGCTTACGGTTTTCAGTTGCCCATACCTCTGTTGTGGCATATCAGCCCTAAGCATCAGTCGTCTGGTTTGTGTAATGGTCATTATGGGTTGTCCCATGCTCACATAGTCTCCTTGTGTCACGCTGATGTTTTTTACATATCCGCTCATGCCTGCCTTTACGCTCACACCTCGGTCGGTCATGGTTTTGGCTATGCCCTCATAGTTTGCCTTGGCGGTGCGAAATCTCTGCTCCACCAGTTCCATTTCTTTCTGCGATATGATTTTCTGTGAAGCCAGAGTCTTGCTGCGGTTATATTCTCTCAGCGCCGTTTCATAGTCTATGCGTGCCCTTTCTGTTGGGTCTCCATCCTGTAGGTTGCGAGATGATATGGACGCTATGGTCTGTCCGCTATTTATCCTATTGCCTTCTGTTGTGGCCGCAGGCATCAGGGTTACAATGCCGCTCGATGACGCCACCACGGTATGCTCGCCCAATGACGATGCCATGATCTGCCCACTCACTTTTATTACATCATTGAAAGGGCCCACCTTTACCGTTTCTGTGGTCAGTCCAACAGCCTTCGCTTGTGCTTGACTGAAGATGAACTCTCCCTCATGCCCCTCATGGGCATCCTTGTTTTCATGTTCATGTATTTCCTTCTCATGTGCATCTCCGTGCGACTCATGGTCATGCGCATCACCGCTGTGGCTGCAACTCATCATTGCCGCCACCATTATGATAATGATAAAAAAATATCTCATTTCTATTATATAGTTGGCAGTTTGGGATATTTTCTGAACCATCCGTCCCATCTTAGTCTCATTACTCCGAAGAAAGCCTCGCCAAAGATGCCGCCGCTCATCTTGGATACACCTTCACGGCGGTTTACGAATATCACGGGCACCTCCTTTATCTTGAAACCAATCTTGTAGGCGGTGAACTTCATTTCTATCTGGAAGGCATAACCCTTGAAACGAATCTTGTCCAGTTCAATGGTCTTCAGCACCCGACTCTTATAGCACTTGAATCCGGCTGTGGTGTCGTGCACCTTGAATCCCGTCACTATCCTCACATATTTCGATGCGAAATAACTCATCAGCACACGTCCTATGGGCCAGTTAACCACGTTTACTCCTGTTATATACCTTGACCCTATGGCCACATCGTATCCCTCGTCGTGGCACGCGCTGTAGAGTCGTGGCAGGTCATTGGGATCGTGGCTGAAGTCGGCATCCATTTCAAAGATATAGTCGTAATCATGCTCTATTGCCCACTTGAATCCTGTGATATAAGCAGTGCCCAATCCCAGTTTGCCTGAGCGTTCAATGATGTGCAACCTGCTGGAAAACTCGTTGTCCATGAGTTTCCTCACTATGTTGGAGGTGCCATCGGGCGAACCATCGTCAATGATGAGTATATCAAAGACTTTTTCAAGTCCGAGCACTGCTCTGATAATTTTTTCTATGTTTTCCCTCTCGTTATAGGTAGGGATGATCACTATGCTGTCACTCTTATTCATTCTTCCATTGAAATTTTGTGGTTATTCTGCAAAGTTATCTCATAATTTCATATTATACAAAGAAATCATGTTATATTTTGTTTAAAATCGGTGTGCACGTACACATTCTCTTGATATGCGTCAATTTATTGACCATTAATGATAATAAACCGTATGCGAATGCATCGACGAGACAAAATTCGCCGTACATTTGCACTCGAAATAAGACATAATCATCCGCAGCGGCGGAAACAAGAAGTTTTTTTTCTTGGTGTTAAGTCTTTTTGGGTAACAAAGATGTATTAGGATAACATCTACGATGAATAATGATGCTTTGTTCATATAAAGATAGTATAATGGTTAGTAGTTTAGTAGGTATTAAGATTGTTTTAGTTAGTAGATACATAATATTGTTTTAGGTTAGTAGTTATAAAGATTGTTTTAGGTTAGTAGTAATTTTAGATTGTTTTAGATTGTTTGTTAAGGATAGCACTATTGTGAAATAGCAGCGAAAAATTCGAGAGAGAATATTACATAGAAAAGATGAGGGCGTGCCAAGACATTGGCGCGCCCTCATTGCTTTTAGCATCGTAATTTTTCATTTATGCATTGTATTCTTGCCAACTCTTGATTTTTATATCTTCGAGTTTCATTGAGCAGAATGCATCTATGAAGGCCTTAGCCAAACGCACGTTGGTGAGAAGAGGAATGTTATGGTCGATGGCTCCACGACGGATGCGATAACCATTAGTCAACTCACGCTTGCTGTGGTTCTTGGGCACATTGATAATCAAATCGAAGGTGTGGTTAGCTATCATTTCCATTACCTTGTTGGCACCATTCTCATCGGGCCATGATACAATGGTAGACTCCACACCATTCTCTGACAGGAACTTGCTGGTGCCCTCGGTGGCGAAGATGGCATAGCCAGCCTTCACCAGATGCTTTATGGGCTCAAGCAGGTCTACCTTGCCTTTGAGACCTCCTGATGATACCAGGATGTTGTGCTTGGGGATATTATATCCTGTGGCTATCATGGCATTGAGGAGAGCCTCGTTGAAATCGTCGCCCAGGCAACCTACCTCGCCTGTGGATGACATGTCTACACCCAATACGGGGTCAGCATTCTGTAAGCGTGCAAACGAGAACTGAGAAGCCTTGACACCTATGCGGTCGATGTCGAACTCACCCTTGGCAGGACGGTCATAGGGTGCATCGAGCATGATGCGTGTGGCGGTATCTATGAAATTGCGTTTTAGGATTTTGCTCACAAAGGGGAACGAGCGTGATGCCCTAAGGTTACACTCTATAACCTTAATGTCGCTGCCCTTGGCCAAATACTGGATATTGAACGGACCGCTGATGTTGAGTTCCTGTGCTATTCGGCGAGATATCTTCTTGATGCGGCGGATGGTGGAGAAATAGATATTCTGCGCTGGGAATACCATGGTGGCATCACCAGAGTGCACACCGGCATATTCGATATGCTCGGAGATGGCGTATTCAATCACCTCGCCCTTGTCGGCAACAGCATCGAACTCTATCTCCTTGGTTTCCTGCATAAACTGAGATACTACCACGGGGAACTCCTTGCTCACCTCTGTGGCCATGCCGAGGAATCGTTCTAGTTCGTCATAGTCGTGACATACATTCATGGCTGCACCAGAGAGCACGTATGATGGGCGCACCAATACAGGGAATCCCACCTGGTCTACGAAACTCTTGATATCCTCAAATGAGGTGAGGGCGCGCCATGCGGGTTGGTCGATGCCAAGACGGTCAAGCATAGCTGAGAACTTATCACGGTTTTCAGCGCGGTCGATATCCACAGGTGAGGTGCCGAGCACGGGCACTCCATAGTTGTAGAGACGCATGGCGAGATTGTTAGGTATCTGACCGCCCACGCTCACCACCACTCCCTTGGGCTGCTCGAGGTCGATGATATCGAGAACACGCTCCAGTGAGAGTTCGTCGAAATAGAGGCGGTCGCACACGTCATAATCCGTTGACACGGTCTCGGGATTATAGTTTATCATTATCGACTTGTATCCGAGTTTACGTGCTGTATTTACGGCATTCACCGAGCACCAGTCGAACTCTACCGACGAGCCGATGCGATAAGCTCCGCTGCCCAATACAACTACAGATTTCTCATTTTTGTAGAAGTCGATATCGGATTCTTGACACGCATAGGTCATATAGAGATAATTGGTCAGTTCGGGATGTTCGCTTGCCACGGTGTTGATTCTCTTCACGGCTGGTGTGATGCCGCGCTTGATGCGGTGGCGGCGCACAGCACTGTTTTCCTTCTCCATATTGCCAGCAGCTGGTTTAAGTACGAAACGGCTGATTTGGAAATCGGAAAATCCAGCTATCTTGGCTTCGCGGAGCAGGTCATCGGGCATGTTCTGAAGGTCGTTGTATGCCATCAGTTGGTGTTTGATGTCTACGATATGCTTTAGTTTGTCGAGGAACCAAACATCAATCTTGGTGAGTTCTTCGATGCGCTCCACGCTGTATCCCTCTTCGAGTGCCTGTGCTATGGCGAAGATTCGAAGGTCTGTAGGATTCTGCAGTTCTTCGTCGAGATTGTCGAAGCGAGTATGGTCGTTACCCACAAATCCGTGCATGCCCTGACCAATCATGCGCAGACCCTTTTGTATCATCTCCTCAAAGGAGCGACCAATGGCCATAATTTCGCCCACCGACTTCATGGAAGAACCGATGAGGCGGCTGACTCCGGCAAACTTGGTGAGGTCCCAGCGTGGTATTTTGCATATCATATAGTCGAGTTGCGGTGCCACATATGCAGAATTGGGGGTGCCCATCTCGCCAATTTGGTCGAGTGTGTATCCGAGAGCTATCTTGGCAGCCACGAATGCAAGAGGATAGCCTGTAGCCTTGGATGCTAATGCCGACGAGCGGCTCAGACGGGCGTTGACCTCGATGATTCGATAGTCATTGGTGACGGCATTGAAGGCAAATTGAATATTGCATTCGCCCACTATGCCGAGGTGACGCACACAGTCTATGGATATCTTCTGAAGCATCTCTACCTGTGCATTGGTGAGCGAGCATGTGGGTGCCACCACTATAGACTCGCCGGTGTGTATGCCGAGTGGGTCGAAATTCTCCATGGATGCCACGGTGAAGCAATGGTCGTTGGCATCTCGTATCACCTCAAACTCAATCTCTTTCCATCCTTTGAGCGACTCTTCAACGAGGATTTGTGGTGCGAAGGTGAAGGCGCTGCCAGCGAGTTCCCTAAAGGTCTCCTCGTCTGGGCAGATACCCGAACCGAGTCCTCCAAGTGCGTAGGCGGAGCGTATCATCACAGGGAATCCGATGCGGTGGGCAGCGCTCAGTGCGTCGTCCATGGTTTCCACTGCCTGGCTCACAGGGGTTTTGAGTTCTTTCTCGTCCAGTTTCTTCACGAAGAGGTCGCGGTCTTCTGTGTTCATGATGGCCTCTACGGATGTGCCAAGCACTCTCACTCCATACTCTTTAAGCACACCGCTGAGATATAGTTCTGTTCCGCAGTTGAGAGCAGTCTGTCCGCCGAAAGCAAGCATGATACCGTCAGGTCGCTCTTTGCGTATTATTTCTGTGACGAAATGGGTGTTTACAGGCAGGAAGTAGACCTTGTCGGCAATGCCTTCAGATGTTTGAATGGTGGCGATATTGGGGTTTACCAATACAGAGGCAATGCCCTCGTCTCGCAATGCCTTTAGTGCCTGTGAGCCCGAGTAGTCAAACTCTCCGGCCTGTCCAATCTTCAAGGCACCCGAACCCAGCACGAGCACCTTTGAAAGTTTATTCTCCATACTTCTTTTTGGTTGTTTTTGTGATTGTTTTTATTCAGCTGTTTTCTCGGTGGCTGCATCGTTTTCTTCTTCGTTTTCGGCACCCATTGCCTTTTCGAGGTCGAAGTCGGTAACACCGTTTTCTATGAGGATGTTATACCACTGTATGAGTTTTTTTATGTCGCTGTTATGTACGCGGTCTCGGTCGAAGTTGGGCAGTATTTTGGCGAAATACTCTCTAAGTTCATCACCGCTTGCCTTTTTGTAGTCAACGCTTGATTTCTTGCCCACTTCGAGAGTCTGTAGGCTCATGAGCACTTTAAAGAGAGGCACGTCTTCGGTCTCTGTAAACATGGCAATGTCGCCGAGTGATGTGATGCGGTCTGTGGCGAAAGCCGGCAGACGCTTGTGTGTGGCATCGAGGGTTTCAACGATAAGGCTGTTTTGTGCTCTGGAAACCAGTTTGTATAAACCTGGTTTGCCTGAAATGGCTAAAATGGTACGTAACATTGTTTCTTGTCCTTTTATTTATTAATAATGTATACAAATATAATATTATGTGTCTTGTTTTGCTATTGCCTTGAGTATGGTGTCAATCTGTGTGTCGAGGTTGGCGATTCCATCGTTATCGATCACGTATTGTGCTGCTGCCGTCACCTTGTCCTGGTTCCACTGTCGTTGCATCCACTCCTTTGCTTTCTGCGGCGATATGGAATCGCGGCTGCACACCCTCTGTATTCTAACCTCTTCGGGGGCTCTCACGGCTATCACTATATCCACGAGTCGGTTAAAGCCCGATTCGAATAGTATGGCACATTCCATCCATTGCATGCCGCTGGCAATGAAATCATCTGCCACGGCGGGATGTACGATGTCATTGATAGCCTTTTGGTTGGCATCAGACTGAAGGAGGAAAGTAGCTATGGCCTCCTTGTTGAGTTGTTCGCCCATGTAGGCATGCGGGCCCACGAGGGCCGTAAGTTGCTGGCGTATACGTGGCGACGTGCGTATTAGTTTTTTTGCTGCGCTGTCGCAATCGTAGATGCTGATGCCGCGTTCTTTAAGACGCTGGCAGACGTATGTCTTTCCACTGCCTATGCCACCTGTTATGCCTATCCTTATGTTTGCCATTGCCATGCGTGTTATTCCATTATTGCTCCTCGATGAGATAGTCCACCTGATTAGTTTCTAGTTTGGGTTTCGACACACCATGCGGCACGCTGACCAACTTCAGGGGGCATTTCTCAGATGGATTGTCGGCGATATCATTATAGTCTACCACCACCTTGAAATCGGATGGTTTGAGTGACTTGATAAGACTAACTCCCGCCACAAACCTGACAGCCACCTTGGAAGGGAAGGTGCGAATAATTTTGCCTTGAGGCATATTGATTCCCACCACGGGTATTCCGCCTATGCTCTCTTCTGCGAGAATGTCGGTGAAGAATGTGACAGACACCCTTTCGGGTATCACTTTTACGTCTTTGGTTTTCTGTAGCAAACAATTGATGCTGAGCGTGTCTATGAAGTTGACATAGTTGAGATGCTCGGTATACACCACTTGGATGCTGTCTAGTTTCTCCTTGGCGGCATATATGGTGACACTGTCGGGCGAGTAGTCAACATGCGAGATGAAATACATCTGTTCGGGTATCACCCTACCATTCCATCTCACGGGCACTTTCTTGCATTCGCCATAGTTGTAGGCAAATTCCAGTTTGTCAGTCTTAGAGCCCACGATTTTTGTAGATGCAGAGAGTTGGGCATAGGCCAACCTCTGTAGTTCGGCTGAGGGTATTACGATTTTGGTGTTATTCTTGGAATAACTGCCGAAGTTGACTTTGATGGTTTTGAGTCCTTCGCCATACATATATCCGAGCAGCACCATGCCCTTGTCTCTGAGCACCACCCTTACGGTGTCGGTCTCGTCGGAGGTGAGCACTACGTTTTTGGGAATGTTGACCACCTTGACAGGTATTTTGAATTCCCTTTCGTAGGTCTCGTTGAGTGTGAGCAGAAGCCAGAAGGTGCCCGATAGTGCCAGGAAGAACAAAAAAGTCAGAAACTCCCTATTCAACTGGTTGAACAGGAATTTTCTGACTATCCGATATGTTCTTCTCTTGTCGCCCATTATTTTGTGGCAGTGGTGCTCTGTGAATCTTTGTAGACGAAAGCCTTGTCTACGGTGATGATGATGCCCTTGGCAATCTCAAGTTGCACCTTGCCTGTTACGAGGTCTACTCCCTTGACAACACCATAGATGCCACCGCCTGTAACCACGCTTGTGCCTATTTCGAGACTATTTTGGAATTTCTGTATTTCCTTCTGCTTTTTCTGTTGCGGACGGATCATGAAAAACCACATGATGATAAAGAGTGCTCCCATCATCACCAGCATGCTAATGCCGCTGCCTCCCTGTGCGCCAGCCTGTGCGCTGGCAGTCAAAAACAAATTGATCATTTTAATGTATTATAAAAAAGTTTGTAAATAATCTATTTAGATAATCTCCGTATGCCTGTGGCCCATGTATCTGTGGTCCATATGCCCGTATTCCCGAAGGTTTATTTATAAGGCTTAAGTATCTTGCCTGTGTCTGTCAACTTGCGTGCAATATTGTCGAGCATTCCATTGATATAAGAGCCGCTACGTGGTGTGGAGTAGTGCTTGGCTATCTCCACATACTCGTTGATGGTAACAGAAATGGGTATGTTTGGGAAGGTGAGCAGTTCGGCAATGGCTATCTGCATGATTACGATATCCATGTATGCCAAACGGTTGAAATTCCAGTTCTGCGACATCTCGCTCATATACCTTTGATATTCGGTTCCATTGATGATGGTAGCACGATAGAGCCTGCGTGCAAAGTCTCTGTCGTCGTCGCTCGAGTATTCCTCGAGCAATGGCTGGTTTGCCCCCATCTTTTGGTCGAACTTTTTTATTGTCTTTATGACAAACGTGTCTACTACGCTCTTGTCGTCATTCCAGTAGAGACTTCTTTCCTCGAGAATATGGTCGAGTTTTTCATTGTCTTGGATGAGTGTGCGATATATCTTTCTCCACACCTCTCTGTCGGCATCATAGTTGTCGTCGTCGGAGGTTAGATATTCTTTGTATATACTACTATCCTGTATTTGTAGGAATAATTTGTATATGAAGTCAGCCTCTTCTTTCCATATATTTGTTTGGTGGGTGATGAAATCGGTGAGCATCACATTCTCTTCGAGTTGCAGTGCGAGTCTGTTGAGTATGAATCGCTGCGATGGTTTGTCGCCCCCTTCCCTAATGGCTTTTGCTTCTGCCACCTCATAATGTTTGCGAGCCTCTTGGGTGATGGCTGGTATCAGCGCGAGCAGATAGTTATACAAGTCGTAAGCCTTAGAAAGGCTGAAAAACAATTCCTTTTCAGCCGACTCGATATTGTTGTTGCCATTTAGATAGTAGGCATAAGTCAGCTGAACCACCTTGTTTCTGATAATTCCCCTATTGATCATACTTCTTCAATTAAATAGATTCACTAATCCTTATTATATATGCTGGCGCTCGTGTTTGTCGCCATGTGCGAGTGTTTTCGCAAACTGACTGCAAATTTAAGCAAAAATCCTTTTATATGCAAGAGATGAAGTGAATAAATAATTTTTTTTATGTATTATGTGTTTTTATTATCGCAAAACTTGCAGATATGAATAAAAAGCAGTACCTTTGCACCGCTTTTTCGAGCACATCGGATTATTTATTATTCGTGTGATGGTGAATTAAGCGCATGTATTAATAACTTAATTTAGAGTAACACAACAGTTATGAGAGAAATTTCTATCAATGGCCAGGTTCGTGAAGGACTCGGCAAGAAGGCATCCAAGATGCTGCGTAAAGAGGGTTTGATTCCATGTAATCTCTATGGTGAGAAGAAGGATGCCAATGGTCTGCCTGAGGCTTTGGCTTTCTCAGTTCCTTTCAGTGAATTGCGCAAGGTGGTTTACACTCCACACATCTATGTTGTAAACATCAATATCAATGGCACCAACCATGTGGCTATTATGAAGGAACTCCAGTTCCACCCAGTTACAGATGCGCTGCTCCATGCAGATTTCTATGAGATCAACGATACAAAAGACATCACAATCGGTATTCCTGTAAAACTCAACGGACTTGCTCAGGGTGTGCGCGATGGTGGTCGTATCAACCTCTCTATTCGCAAGATCAATGTAAAGGCACAATACAAGAATATTCCTGAGGTGCTCAATATCGACGTTACAAATCTCGGTCTCGGCAAGAGCATCAAGGTTGGCGAACTGAGTTTCGAGGGTCTTGAGTTGGTAACACCTGCAGAGGTTGTTGTATGCTCTGTTAAGGCTACACGTGCTTCACGTTCTGCCGCTGCCGCTGAGGCTGCAGGCAAATAATAATGAGGCATGGACAAATATCTTATTGTCGGTTTGGGGAATATCGGCGACGAATATGCTGGTACTCGCCATAATGCCGGATTTATGGTATTGGACGCTTTTGCCAAGGCGTCCAATATTCATTTTGAAGACAAGCGATACGGATTTGTGGCCGAAACATCCATCAAGGGCAGAAAGGTTATTCTTCTCAAGCCTTCTACATTCATGAACCTTAGCGGAAATGCCGTGAGATACTGGATGAATAAGGAGAACATAGATCTTGAGAGACTGCTGGTGGTGGTTGACGACTTGGCATTGCCATTGGGAGCACTCAGGCTGAAACCTTCAGGAAGCAATGCTGGACATAATGGGCTGGGCAACATACAATCGGTTTTGGGTACAGACCGCTATGCCAGACTCAGAGTGGGCATAGGCAATGATTTTCCACGTGGCATGCAAATCCAATGGGTGCTTGGGCGGTTTGACAATGAAGACCTCGACGTGCTCAACCCAAAGATCGAAACAGCAGTAGACATCATCAAAAGTTTTGTTCTTGCTGGCATCGATATCACCATGAATGCTTTCAATAAAAAGAAATAACACACTCATAATATGGCCAACGAGGCGAGAATAGACAAATGGTTGTGGGCGGCACGCATCTTCAAGACAAGGTCAATAGCCGCCGACGCATGCAAAAATGGCAGGGTGACAATATCGGGCACCAATGTCAAACCTTCGCACATGGTGAAAGTGGGCGAAACAGTGTGCGTGAGAAAACCACCCGTGACCTACTCGTATAAAATCCTCAAAACCATAGAGCAGAGAGTGGGGGCAAAACTCATTCCTGAAGTGTATGAGAATGTGACCACCGCCGACCAGTACGAACTGCTGGAGATGAATCGCATAAGCGGATTTGTAGACAGGGCAAGGGGCACAGGAAGACCCACCAAAAAGGAACGTCGATCGCTGGATGCTTTTATCGGACCCGCATATGAAACAAACTTCGACTGGGACGATGATGACGACGAGAATGATTAGTCATTCTTGGATAAGATAGAGAACAAACAATAACATATTTAGTAACCGAATAACTATTTCAACTATGAAAGAAATAAAGAATTGTCTTGCAGTGTGTATCGTCACACTTATGGGACTCGCCTCATGTATCGAGGATAAGGGAAACGCTGGATTTACCAGCGTGTATGCCGATGCTCTGTATGCCAACAGCACTACAGGACAGATGGTGTTTGCAAGTGAAGGAAACTGGAAACTCATGAACCTCACAAACGCATCGTGGATTGACTGCACTCCAGCAACAGGAAAAGGTGGACAGTGGGCCTTCGTGAAAATGAACTTAAACAAAAACAATAGCGACCAAAGCAGACAGGCTGATTTTAAATTGCAGGATGTGGACGTGAGCGACGCTTATGTCAACTTCTCCATCGTGCAGTCGGCAACACGCGGCGACGGCTCATTCGGAAACGCTGCCAACATACGCAAGATCACAGGTACCGACGGTAGCGAGATTACCGTTGACTATAACTCATACGACTGTCCTATCAATATCAAAATGAGCAAAAACGGCGAGGTGCTCTATGCCGCAAATATTACCTACTCGGCATACGACTCCACCATCACCGTGAGACAGGCCAACTCTGATCTCAAGGGTAAGTATCTGCAAGGCTATCTGCCAGAGTCTATGAAACTTATCTCAGATAAGGATACCGTGCTACTGGAGCAAAACAGGGGACTGACCTACGGCAATGCTGCTTTCAACCTGATGCGCAAAAACAACTATGGAGAGTATGACGTGCAGGCTGTGCTCTACAACTGCGATGTGACTACACTCGACAGCGAGATCATCCTCGACAGTATAAAATATCAGAAACTCACCATTGTGGGAGGAGAGAAGCAGATCAAAAGAGCTTATCTCAAACTCACACTGTCTGACAATAAAAACAGCAACAGATACCACTCGCTCGATGTAAACCAGTTGCTTTTGGGAATCGAAGACTGCAATCCATTCGCACTCATGAGCACATTCAGATGGGTGCGCAGCAGCAGACTCATACAGAAAGCCGAAGGAAGCGGATTGACATACGAGGTGGATGCCGACTACAACGGAGACGGGAGCATTTCACAGATGACCGTGACACGCTCTGATGGCAATACCGTTACATATACATTCGATTATTGATACTCATCCAATCATATTAATACACATTTGATTATTGATGCCAAAGCAGTCAAACATAGCTATATTCGTATCGGGTAGCGGTACAAACTGCGAGAATATAATACGTTATTTCGCTCAAGATGAGCATATTAAGGTAGCGTTGGTTGTGTCGAGCAGAAAAGATGCATACGCACTGGTGAGAGCTCAACGCCTTGGTGTAGACACTATGGTTGTAGACAAATCGCTGCTGGCCGACGAGGGTTATATGCATCAGGTGTTTGACCGCTATGGCATAGACTATATCATCTTGGCGGGCTTCCTTATGATGATACCGCATCATATCATAGCACGCTATCCAAAACAGATAATGAACATACATCCGTCGCTCCTACCTAAATATGGTGGGCGCGGCATGTATGGGCATCATGTGCACGAGGCTGTATGCGCCAATGGCGAAACAGAAACGGGCATCACCATTCATCTCGTCAGCGAGGTGTGCGATGGTGGAGAGATATTATTCCAGTCGAAGGTGGCCGTGGACCCCAACGACAATCCAGACAGCGTGGAGGCTAAAGTGCATGCACTGGAGCACCTCCACTTCCCCAGTCAGATAAAGGAGTATATTCTCAAGAGCCAAAACAAGGCTCTATAACTATACTTTTTTTAAACCACAGGAGTTATTGTCTAACCTCCTCTAAAAAACAAATTTATGCAAAACAAAACAAACCAAGTGAGCACCCTCTTTATGTTTATGGGATTGCTCTTCTGCGTTTGCCTTATCACGGCAAACGTGCTCGAGACCAAGCAAATAGCATGTGGACCTCTCAGTGTGACAGGTGGACTGCTGGTGTTTCCAATCTCTTACATTATCAACGACTGTGTCAGCGAGGTATGGGGATTCAGAAAAGCCCGTACGCTGATATGGCTGGGGTTTGCCATGAACTTTATCTTTGTGATGTTTGGTGCCCTGGCAGATGTCATTCCCGGTGCTCCATGGTGGGATAACGACGAGGGTTTTCATGCTGTGTTTGGATTGGCACCTCGTGTGGCAGCAGCTTCCTTCACCGCCTTTGTTGTAGGTTCGTTTATCAATGCTTATGTTATGAGCAGGATGAAGATATTGTCGCATGGCAAGAATTTCTCTGCACGTGCCATTGTGAGCACCATATTCGGAGAAACTGCAGATTCGCTTATTTTCTTCCCATTGGCATTTCTCGGCGTGCTGCCCACGGGTCAACTCTTGCCGCTCATCATCAGTCAGATCCTGCTCAAGACAATGTATGAGATCATCGTGTTGCCTATCACCATACAGGTAGTGAAACGCATTAAGCGCATAGAGGGCGAGGATGTGTATGACGAGGGCGTAAGTTATAACATGTTTAGTTTCAAATAATTATTATCATGTCAGACAGAAAAGATGAGGGTCTCAGCGCATTGGGGCAGAAAACACGCTATTCTATGAATTATGCCCCCGAGGTGCTGGAGGCATTCACAAACAAACATCCAGACAACGATTACTGGGTGCAGTTCAACTGCCCCGAGTTTACATCCCTTTGTCCTATCACAGGACAACCCGACTTTGCAGAAATAAAAATCATGTATATCCCAGGCGAGAGAATGGTGGAGAGCAAAAGTCTCAAACTCTATCTCTTCAGTTTTCGCAACCATGGCGACTTCCACGAAGATTGCGTTAACATCATCATGAAAGACCTGATAAAACTCATGGATCCTAAGTATATAGAGGTGGTGGGACTGTTTACTCCTCGTGGAGGCATAAGCATCTATCCATACGCCAACTATGGCAGGCCTGGCACGAAATATGAGCAACTGGCTGCCGACCGCATGGCATCGCATGCGATATTATAACCGCCAATCACCATTGTCACTGCTTCTTTCGGTAATAGTTGAGGTTCTCGTCTCCCACTTTAAGTATGAGGGTGTCAGGTCCGAGCATTACTATAGAAGCAGTGTCGATGATGTCGGCAGGTTTCTTTATGCTGTCATTGCCCATCTGCCGCATCTTAGCAGTTCGCACAAGAAGTAGATGGCCGTTGTAGAGTCGCCATTCGTTGTAAACCCTCAATGGTGGATATTCCACGGGACTTTGGTCGTCGGTGGTATTACTTTTGCGCATCATGCCGATGGGAGTGGCAGAAAATCCGTTTTTGATGTTGATGCCAAACTCGCGTGGTACCAGTAGCGACTCTTTCATTGTGTCGGGGATCTGTGCCATTATCCTGCGTTGCAGACGAGCAGGCAGGTTGCTGATATCCCTAAAATGAGGCATGGCCATATAACACCACTGGCCCAGCAGGTCCTCGATGTCTATCACCATAGATGCCTCTTTCTTGTCGTCGGCATTTAAGATAACAGCCAGTTTGTCTCCAATAGTAGGCTTGCCAAACACTTTGCCCTGTTTCTTGGCAGCCAAGATATCTATAGTGTCGGGGTCGCCGCCCTTATAGGGCAGAAACACGATTACTGAATCGGTGCATCCGTCGCATGCCAGACCATAGATGGTAGAGTCGCCAGGAGCGTTTTCCTGAATGTCTATAACCATCGAACTATCATATTTCTCATGCTTGTCTGAGCATGAAACGATGGAGGCGAGCAGCATTGCAGCCAAGGAGCCCATCGCCGATATCATCAGTCTGTTTTTCATATCTGTTATTTGTTTGTTCTTGCCTTTTTCTTTGTTTCTTCTTTATTTGCATGCAAAGGTACACTTTTTAGGCGATAAGTCATCATTATTTATTGTTTTTTTATACATTTCGTTTGGAAGTAATCCATTAATTCCTTATCTTTGTTGCCAATAAACAAAAAAACTGCTGACACTTATTACAATTATGCCATTATGAAAAAGAGAATAGAATTCAGTCTCGTCTATAGAGACATGTGGCAGTCATCGGGCAAGTTCCAGCCACGCAAAGACCAATTAGAAAGAATAGCCCCGATAATCATCGATATGGGATGCTTCTCTCGTGTTGAAACAAACGGAGGCGCTTTTGAGCAGGTAAACCTCATGGCTGGTGAAAACCCCAATGATGCAGTGAGGGCATTCTGTAAACCCTTCAACCAAGTAGGTATCAAGACACACATGCTCGACCGTGGACTCAATGCGCTGCGCATGTATCCTGTGCCCGATGATGTGAGGAAACTCATGTATAAGGTCAAGCACGCACAGGGCGTAGACATCACTCGCATCTTCTGCGGTCTCAATGACGTGAGAAATATCATACCGAGCATCCATTGGGCCAAAGAAGCTGGCATGACACCACAAGGCACCCTCTGCATAACCACATCGCCAGTGCATACCGTTGACTATTACAGCGAAATAGCAGACAAACTCATAGAAGCGGGAGCAGAAGAGATATGCCTCAAGGACATGGCAGGCATAGGGCAGCCCGCATTGCTCGGAGCACTGACCAAGTCAATCAAAACCAAGCACCCGGACATCATCATACAATATCACGGACACTCTGGACCAGGGCTCTCCATGGCCAGTGTGCTGGAGGTGTGCAACAATGGAGCAGACATCATAGACACAGCCATCGAACCACTCAGTTGGGGCAAGGTCCACCCAGACATCATCTCAGTGCAGAGCATGCTCAAGAATGAAGGATTCGAAGTGCCCGACATTGATATGAACGCATATATGCATGCACGGTCGCTCACCCAGGAGTTTATCAACGATTGGCTCGGATATTTCATCAATCCTGCCAACAAGCACATGTCATCATTGCTTCTCTCTTCGGGTCTGCCCGGAGGCATGATGGGTTCTATGATGGCCGATATGGGCGGCATACGTGACGTGATAAACGGCATACACCGCAAGAAAAACGAACCCGAGATATCCTTAGACGACATGCTCGTGATGCTCTTTGACGAAGTGGCATACGTGTGGCCAATGGTGGGATATCCTCCACTGGTCACTCCTTTCTCGCAGTATGTCAAGAATATAGCACTCATGAACCTGCTCACCATGGCACAAGGCAAGGGACGCTTTGTGATGATGGACGATGCCATGTGGGGAATGATACAGGGAAAGAGCGGAAAACTGCCTGGAGAGTTGGCTCCCGAGATTGTGGAACTGGCCAACAAACAGGGCAGAGAGTTTACAGATGCTGATCCACATACCCTTATATCTGATGCTCTGGACACCTTCAGACAGGAGATGGACAAAAACGGATGGGAAGCAGGCCAAGACGATGAGGAACTCTTTGAACTGGCTATGCACCCTGAGCAATACCGAGGATTCAAGAGCGGACAGGCAAAAAAGAATTTTCTTGCCGACCTGCAGAAAGCCAAGGATGCGCAGATGGGCAGCAAACTATCCATAAAGGAACTCACCGCATTTAAGCATGCCAAGGCCGACGCACTCATATCGCCCGTGGCCGGACAGGTATTCTATGAGTTCAGCGGCGATGCCGAGGCCATGCCATGCCTCGACCCATTCATCGGACAGACATATAAAGAGGGCGACACCTATTGTTATATACGTACACCGTGGGACGAACTGGTGACCATCCCTGCTGCACTTGGAGGAAAACTCGTGGATGTGGAAGCCAAACAGGGCACAAAGGTTAGAAAGGGAGACACTCTCGGATGGATAGAAAGAGACCAGAAATAATTACCATATTCAAGTTTCTCAAGTTGAATCAGAGATAAGCGTAAGCGTTCAAGGCACGCCCCGAAGGGGCAACGAGCACATAGCCCAGGGCATCGCC
>SAMEA3663092__coassemble_126_pt1 | contig 27109 bp, 20 predicted proteins | sample SAMEA3663092__metabat2_high_PE_017 | metagenome-assembled genome bin SAMEA3663092 (sample SAMEA3663092) | pig gut metagenome | biome: pig gut; feature: pig-associated habitat; material: faeces | place: France | collected 2012 | reverse complement strand
CGAATGTGGCAGCCTTCATCCGTGTTATCAATGGCATTGACCGCAAGAAGGCACTTGACATCTATCTGAACTTCATCGAAGGTCACAACCTAACATCAGAGCAGGAACGCTATTTGAAGAATATCCTTGATTATGTCAGTGTGAATGGTGACATTCAGACAAAGAACTTTACCGAGTACCCACTCAAAGCTCTAAACTGGCGTGTCACCTTCGGAGATCACTTCGTCAATTTGAAAGACTTCGTCAAGCAGATTCATCAAGTAATATCGGCTACGGCATAAGTAAGGCTTATTGCTCCCTTCGGGGAAAAAGCTAATCAGTGATTAGCCAATTGGATTCAAAAGACAGTAAAGCCTTTTATGAGACCATGTAGTATATCGGCACATTCGAGATTCGGTGTGTATTGATACAAAATACTGGCAAAAATATAATATTGGAGACAGCTTCTTATGAAATTATTTCCGTAACATCAACTACCTCCGAACTGAAGATGTCAATGGGTAGTGACGCTATATGGATTAAATGCAAAAAGGTGTAATCATTCCTTTCAACTAGTTCAAAAGGATGGTAGGGTCAATGACCTTACCTTCTTTTTTTTGTTGAAAGGCGAGGGTGGGGAATAGTGAATCATAGGGACAAGCAGGCAGGGGTAAACATCGACGAGGTAAGACTAAAAAGAGCAGAAGAAAGAAGAAAACAAAGAGAGAAACTTGCAAACTTGCAAACTTGCACTGGGGCCACTTTTCCACATGTAAGGCGCGTACATTATTATAATAGAGAAAATGCCCCAAGGGTGCAACTAATACCCGCAACGCTAATATGAACTACGACGACGAGGCTTTTGAAAACATGCCCGACTCTCTTCCTCGGTATGGTGGATGCCATAGGCAGCATACTATCACCATACGTCAGAACAATGTAAGGCGGCATCGTTAGCACGATTGGCTATAAACATCATCAGAATGGTGTCTGTAATCGCTGTGTTGCGTCGAATAGAGCAGCATGGGTTATCATTCCACCCTTCTGCTGATATCGCGTCAGAGAACAAAAGAAACGATATTATACCATCTCGCGAGGTAGGCATAACGTATGAAGACTTCGATGCCTGCCTGTCTATGGCTGAACCATTGTATCTGCATGCCACTCATATAGGGTGTGGTGGTAAAAGGGGAGGAGCGTGGCACGTATAAAAATCCTCTTATATATAATATGTACGTACCCACGTGGAAAAGTTATACCCCCTGCAAGTTTGCAAGTTTGCAAGTTTTTATCGTAATAAAAACCCCATCTTAATCAAAATAACAGCATAATTATGAAGCGAACAGAATTAGCAATAAGGTATTTCCCCTATGAAGAGCGAGGCAGAGGCCCATAGCGGCCTCCCTTTTTGTATGACCAGTTATTCTTAGGGTATAAGACCAGTTATTCTTAGGGTATAAGAATAGTTATTCTTATGGTACAAGAACAGTTATTCTTGTGTTACAAAAACAGTTATTATTAGGGTACAAGAACAGTTGTTCTTGTGATGTAAGAACAGTTATTCTTGTGATGTAAGAACAACTATTCTTGTGATGTAAGAACAGAAAATGTAATAATATATTTGTTCTTCTATGTGGTTTTCTTCATATAATGATTGTTAATAAAAATTTTGCATTAGAGTCTTCCGTCTTTATAGAAGTTTAGCATGCTGATATTGAGGATGGTGAGATATTTGCTCTGCAGTTCATTTTGCTGTGCGTTGAGCAGGTTGCTCATGCCAGTCATGAGTTCCACGGTGTTTTTCAGTCCCAGTCGGAATTGTTCGCTGAGCAGGTCATAACTCACCTGTGCGCTCTTGGTGCTCTCTTTTGCAGCCTTATACATGCTCTGGTTTGTGTTGGCCTGGGTCCAATAGTTTTCGATAGTCGAATAGAGTGTTGTTTGCTTGTCGAGGAGATCGAGTTGGTATTCCTGTTTTTGTATTTTTGCCTTACGTATGGCTGTTTTTGTCTGTCTGTTGTCGAAGATGGGCACACTGAGAGTTAGTCCGCCGGCTACATCGAAATTATTTTTGAGTTGTATGCCCCATTCATTGTCGCTCATAGATGTGGTGTTGGTCATGGCGCTGGCACTCAGTCCGATGGTAGGCATGCGCTGTGCTTTTGCCATTTTGATGCTCAGGTCGCTGCTCTCTATCCCTATTTGTGCATTTTTTATTTCTGGTCTTGTGTTGAGAGCAGAGGCATACACGCTGTTCATGGCAGGAATGGTCTGCAGTGCCATCTCGTCGGAAGTGTTGGGTATGGTTACGTCAAACTCCTCGTCGTTGGTGATTTGCAGCAACTGCTTGAGTTGGCGTTTGAAATTTCTGAGATTACCTTCTGCCTCCACCACGCTATATTCGTCTTTTGCCCTTTGCGAGGTTAGTTGTGCCAGGTCAGATTTCGACATCTTGCCCACACCAACAAATTCCTTGCCTCTGTTTTCGTTGAGTGTGCTCACCTCAAGAGTTTTCTTGCACACGTTAACCGCCTCATGCGAATAGAGTATCTGTACATACAGTTGAGCTATCTGCTCCTGTATGCTGTTGGCAGTGTAGGCACTATCTAATTCAGCCTTCTGTGCAGTTATTTTGTTGAGCTTTATCTGATTATAGTTTCTGTTACCATTCCATACTGTCCAGTTGGCATTCAGACCATAACTGCCGTTATAGTAGACCTTGTCTACACTTGTTTCTACATATCCGTTGGCCACGGTGGCACGGTTGCTCTCGGGCCATGGTCTGTAAGTTACATTCTGCGACGATGAGAAACTGAGCGATGGCAGCAGTGCCGATGTAGACTGTTTGATGTCTTCTATAGCCGATTCTTTCTGCAATCGTGTTTTCTGCAATGAGATGTTGTTTTCAAGAGCATAGTCAATACACTCTTTTAGCGACCATTGCTTGGCATTAGCATAAATGGGCGCGGCCATCATGATGGCTGCAGCCACTAAGGTTTTGATGTTGTTTTTCATATTACAATAATTATATAGTTTTATATTGTTATGTATTTGTATAAATTGTTGCTACTGACAATTGTTTGATTAATATCCCACTATTTGGTTTAATTGCGAGAGTGTAAGTTTAACATTTATCAACGCACCATGTGTTTGTTAACACAGAAATGTTATGAATTGAAAAAAGATGCACGAAAAAAGTGCTTAATTGAAATAAAAGAATTATTTTTGCATTTGATATACAATGATATATTGTGCATTTGTCGTATAATTGATTTAGTATTAGATATGAATTATTCTGGTTTGATAATTGCCGTAATCACCTTTGTGGTGATAGGTCTTTTTCATCCTTTGGTTATCAAGGGAGAGTATTATTTCGGCACCCGTATATGGTGGCTGTTTGCCATAGCAGGCGTGTGCTTTATCATTGCCAGCCTGCTGGTGACCAACGATATTTTGAGTCCCGTGCTGGGCGTGGTAGGATGCTCGTGCCTCTGGAGCATACTCGAGATCTTTGAGCAGAAAGAGAGGGTGGAGAAGGGCTGGTTTCCCATGAATCCCAAGCGCAAAGGTGATTATAAGCGCCGTGAGCAATGAGCAATGAGCCGTGAGCAATGAGTTGTGAGCAATGAGTTGTGAGCAATGAGCCGTGAACAATGAATATTTGAGAGGGGCATCAGTTATTATTGACGCCCCTCTTATTATTATTATTATGAGAATGCAACGGTTAGTCCAGCCATCACTATGCTTACCATCGACATAAGTTTAATGAGGATGTTGAGCGACGGGCCAGATGTGTCTTTAAATGGATCGCCCACGGTATCGCCCACGATGGTAGCCTTATGGCATGCACTGCCCTTGCCACCGAAGTGGCCTTCTTCCACCATCTTCTTGGCGTTGTCCCAGGCACCACCAGAGTTGGCCATAAACACAGCGAGGGTGAATCCGGCAGTGAGGCCGCCAACAAGCAATCCCATCACACCGGCCACACCCAAGATCACTCCCACTGCTATTGGAATGATGATGGCCAGCAGACTTGGGAATATCATCTCTTTCTGTGCCGAACGTGTGCTTATCTCCACACAACGGCTATAGTCGGGAGTGGCCTTTCCTTCAAGAATTCCTTTGATCTCGCGGAACTGGCGGCGCACCTCCTCCACCATGCTCTGGGCTGCACGACCAACGGCCCCCATGGTGAGACCGCAGAACAGGAATGCTGCCATGCCACCTATGAAGGCTCCAATGAGCACCTTGGGATTCATGAGCGTAACCTGGAAATAATTCATGAAATCGAGCATGTTGGCTGTGGATGGGTTAAACACGTTGCCCATGGTATCCACAAACTGCTGACCATTGTCAACGGCACGCTGCATGGCAATCTTTATCTCCTCAACATACGATGCCAGCAGAGCCAATGCCGTAAGTGCGGCGCTACCTATGGCAAACCCCTTGCCCGTGGCAGCGGTTGTGTTGCCGAGGGCATCCAGTGCATCAGTACGCTTTCTCACTTCCTCGCCCAGTTCGCTCATCTCTGCATTGCCACCAGCATTATCGGCAATAGGACCATAAGCATCGGTGGCCAGGGTGATGCCGAGTGTGGAAAGCATGCCCACAGCGGCTATGCCAATGCCATAGAGACCCTTGGAGATGCTGGTTGCACTCATTGAAAGGTCGAAATCATTGGCAAAGAGATAGCTGAACAGTATGGCCACCGAGATAGTGAGCACTGGAGCCATGGTAGAGATCATACCTGTGCCTATGCCCTTGATGATTACCGTGGCAGAACCAGTTTGAGATGCTTCTGCAATCTGCTGTGTAGGTTTATAACTCTGTGATGTGTAATATTCTGTGGCCTGTCCGATGATTACTCCCGCAGCCAGACCCGTGAGCACCGAGAAGGATAGTCCGAGCCAGTTTTCAATCTGCAGTGCCCAAAGGATAATGAATGATGCTATGGCTATTAGCACTGCCGACACATTGGTGCCTATGCCCAACGAGCGCAATAGGTCTTTCATTGTGGCTCCCTCCTTGGTTTTCACCATGAATATTCCGATGAGCGACAGGAAGATGCCCACAGAGGCAATAATCATAGGTGCTATCACAGCCTTCATCTGCATGTCGCCATTGAGGGCGAAGGCAGTGGCACCCAGGGCAGCAGTACTGAGGATGCTGCCGCAGTAACTCTCGTAGAGGTCGGCACCCATGCCTGCCACATCTCCCACATTGTCACCCACATTGTCTGCTATAGTGGCAGGATTACGTGGGTCATCCTCGGGGATGTCGGCTTCCACCTTGCCTACAAGGTCGGCACCCACATCGGCAGCCTTGGTATAGATGCCGCCGCCCACACGAGCAAAGAGAGCCTGTGTGGATGCTCCCATGCCAAAGGTCAGCATGGTGGTGGTGATGGTGATGAGCGCTATGCTCCCTTCTGTATAGAACATGCTAAGCACCACAAACCAGATGGCTATGTCGAGCAGTCCGAGACCTACCACCACCAGGCCCATCACAGCCCCGCTGCGAAAGGCAACCTTCAGTCCGCGGTCGAGTCCCTGACGGGCTGCATTGGCAGTGCGTGCAGATGCATAGGTTGCCGTTTTCATTCCAAAGAACCCAGCCAGTCCCGAGAAGAGTCCACCGGTAAGGAATGCAAATGGCACCCATGGATTTTGCACCTTGAGCACATAAGCCATGAATGCAAAGATAATGGCCAGAACCACAAACACGATTCCCACCACCTTATACTGCTGTTTGAGATAAGCCATGGCACCCTTGCGCACATGGCCTGCTATCTCTGCCATGCGGCTGGTTCCTTCACTTTCGCGCATCATGCTGCGAAAGAAGAACCAAGCCATGGCAAGGGCTGTAATTGATGCCACTGGCACCAACCAGAACACTTGTGGAATAAACATAGGCTTTTAGTATTATTTGTCTTTATTTGTTTTCTTAAGAATATGTGAGGTGATATAAAGATTGCTTAGTCTTCAGTGACATACTCTCCTAAATCGCCACTTTCCTCATCCGTATCGTCGTCAATCTGGAACGTGGTGCGATAGTTTTCCTCGGTGATATCCTCATCAGAGAAATCGGTTGGTTCCATGATATCGTCGTCCTCGTCGGGCAGGTTATAGGTATCCTCGGGAATATCATCTTCATCCTTAGACTGCAATGTGAGTCGTGGTTTTTCCTGCTGCGGTTTGAGTTTCACGAAGATGGCTTCCACCCATGTGCCCTTTGGCACCTCAAGCACATCATATCCGTCGGCCACCTTCTTCTCGTACATGCCGCCGGGCTTGTGCAGACGGGTTTGGGGCAGGGTAGTGGTAGAAATATCGAATCCGCTCTCGATGATATCCTTGATGCTCTGCGAGAGAGAATCCCAACCGCCGCCGAAATTGCGCTCCAAGACCTCCACGAGTTTAGCTGCCGAGATATGCTGGATGTTTTCATAGGTAAGGTCGCTAACTCTGGATATAGAGCGTTTCTTGATAGCCCACATCAGTTTGGATGATTCGGTGATGTTCATCTGCGCCACCTTATATCCTAATTTCTCATATTTGCTCTTGAGCAGGGTGTTGTCGTCTTTGAGTTCCTCTACAACAAATGCAGTGCGTATAATATTGAGATAATGGAGAATGTTTTCTTTTATCTCCACATCCTTTTCAGCACTTTCCCACATACGCAGGATATCGTTTTCCTGGATATCCCAAACATTCTTTTTTGTTAGCGTTCTAAATGTTAATGGTTTCTTTGTTTTATTGCTCTCTTTCATATAGAATTTGTATAAGCTTTAGTATTTTTGTGCAAAAATATATTTTATATTTCTTTTCTACAACTATTTTCGTCTTTTTTTTTGTTATTCTCGAAAAAAATCACTACCTTTGTCATAATAATAAAAATAACTGACGTAATAATATGGCAAAACCACTCGCTGAAAGGCTCAGGCCGCAAAATCTAGACGAATACATAGGTCAGCGTCACCTTGTAGGCGAGGGGGCCGTGTTGCGACAGATGATAGAGTCGGGGCGCATCTCCTCATTCATACTATGGGGGCCGCCAGGAGTGGGCAAAACGACGCTTGCGCAGATAGTGGCTAAACGCCTTGATGTGCCCTTCTTTACACTGAGTGCGGTGACCAGCGGAGTCAAAGATGTGAGGGACGTGATTGAACGAGCACAAAAGGGTCGCTTCTTTACCGAGGCTTCACCTATTCTATTTATAGACGAGATCCACAGATTTAGCAAGTCGCAGCAAGACTCTCTGTTGGGCGCAGTAGAGAAAGGTGTAGTGACACTCATCGGAGCAACCACCGAAAACCCATCCTTTGAGGTGATTAGACCGCTACTGTCGAGATGTCAGGTATATGTGCTCAAATCGCTCGATAAAGAAGACCTGCTTGCACTGCTACATTCGGCCATTGAGCGAGACTCAGAACTGAGCCAAATGAATATTTCACTCAAGGAGACCGATGCCATGCTGAGATATAGCGGAGGCGATGCGCGCAAACTGCTTAATATACTTGAACTCGTGGTGGAGTCGGCACATGGCAACACCATTGAAATAACCGATGATATGGTGGTGGAACGGTTGCAGCAAAATCCGCTGGCTTACGACAAAGGGGGAGAGATGCACTATGATATCATATCGGCATTCATAAAAAGCATAAGGGGAAGTGACCCCGATGCAGCCATCTACTGGTTGGCGAGAATGATTGAAGGAGGAGAAGATCCTGAGTTTATAGCACGCCGACTGGTGATAAGCGCTGCCGAGGATATAGGGCTTGCCAACCCCAATGCACTGCTGATGGCTAATGCCGCCTTTGATGCGGTGACTAAGATTGGATGGCCTGAAGGACGAATACCGCTGGCTGAGGCTACCATCTATCTGGCCACTTGTGCTAAGAGCAATTCAGCGTATTGTGCCATCAACGATGCCATACAGATAGTGAAACAGACCGGTAACCAATCAGTGCCGCTGCACTTGAGAAACGCACCAACGAAACTCATGGCAGACCTTGGGTATCACGACGGATACGCATACCCGCATGACTATCCTGGGCATTTCATTCAACAGCAGTATATGCCCGATGCACTGGTTAACCAGAGATTTTGGCACCCACAAGATAATCCTGCCGAATGCAGAACAAAACAGTATATGGAAAACTGCTGGGGCGACAAATACAAACATTAAAATATCATTTTCATTATAGCATAATTATAACATCAAAACAAATAAAGCAAATAAAACAAATTAGCAAAAGCCAAAAGCATCGATTATTATATCAATACTCAAAACTCAACAACGAACTAAAAACTACACAAGATGAAAATAACGGTATTAGACGGATATGGGCTCAATCCTGGCGATATGTCGTGGGATGAACTGAAGGCATTGGGCGACGTGGAGATTTTTGACCGCACTCCACGCGAACAGGTGGTCGAAAGGGCTAAAGACTCAGAAATAATCCTCACAAACAAGGTGAAGATAGATGATGAAATAATGAGTCAACTGCCGCAACTGATGTATGTGGGTGTGCTGGCCACTGGATATAATGTGGTGGACGTGAAAGCTGCCAACAAACGAGGAATCATCGTTACCAATATCCCTACATATAGTACCGACAGTGTGGCACAGATGACATTCGCACACATCCTGACCATCTCAAACAGAGTGGAGCACTATGCAATAGAAAACAGAAAAGGTAGATGGAGCAATAATCCTGACTTCTGCTATTGGGACACACCACTCGTAGATCTGACTGGTAAGACCCTCGGTATCGTGGGACTTGGACATATCGGACTGAGAGTGGCTGCCATAGCAAAGCAATTCGGCATGGATGTGTTTGCTTATACCAGCAAGACTGCTGCCGAACTACCTCTTGGCATTCAGAAAACTACCCTCGAGGGATTGTATGCAGTGAGCGATATTCTAACCCTCCATTGCCCACTGACCGATGAGACACGAGAATTGATAAACTCTCGCTCTATAGCCAAAATGAAAAAGGGCATCGTGATAATTAATACGGGACGCGGACAACTCATCAACGAGCACGACGTGGCTGAAGCCCTCAAGAGCGGATATATCTGCGGATATGGCGCCGACGTGATGAGTGAAGAACCGCCAAAGGAAGACAATGAACTGCTTCTGCAGCCCAATGCATTCATCACACCACATATTGCATGGGCTTCCATGGATTCACGCATCAGACTCATGAATCAGACCGTCAATAATATCAAGGCGTTTATGAACGGACGACCTATCAATGTGGTAAACAGATAAGGGCGATAGGATCAGATAATGGAACAATCGGAAACATTCGCCACACTACATCAAATCATTGAGTTCTTAGGCACTTTCGCCTTTGCAATATCAGGTATCAGACATGCCGCCGCCAAACATTTCGATTGGTTCGGCGGCTATGTCTGTGGTATAGCCGTGGCCATAGGGGGTGGTACCATTAGAGACGTGATGCTCGGATGTACTCCTTTCTGGATGACCAATCCCATATATATGATGTGTACGGCACTGGCATTGGCTATGGTAGTAATATTCGCAAAACACATGCAGCGACTGAGCAATACATGGTTTCTCTTTGATACGCTCGGACTGGCACTCTTCACCATTGCCGGCATACAGAAAAGCCTCGAATACGGACAACCCTTTTGGGTGGCCATCATCATGGGATGCATAACGGGTGCTGCTGGAGGTGTGATCCGCGATGTGCTGCTCAACAACGAACCTGTGATATTCAGAAAGGAGATATATGCCATGGCTTGTGTGCTGGGTGGACTAACATATTGGTTTGTTGACTATCTCGGCGCAAACGTTGAGATTACCGTGATGGCAAGTTTTTTGGTGACATGCGCCATCAGACTGCTTGCTGTGGTTTATCACATACAATTGCCAGTGCTCAAAAGTGAAGACTTTCCTACTCCCGACAACGATAGTCAAGAGGATAAATAATCCAATAAGATATATGCCCCAAATAGTTATGGTGATGATTAATAGATGTCTAATGAAGATTTGTAAGTGTATGACAATGATAACGTTGCTCATGTTGCTTACAGGATGTTATGGTAGAGGTGAGCGTACTCCTGATGCGTGGAACCTGACCGACAACCAGATTGACTCCATATCATTCTACACCACTCACCATTATACACAAGGGTTTAATTTCGTGGTTACTGCCGACTCGCTCATGCTCACAGAACTGCCGTATGAAGAGTGCGGCGACAGTATGGTGGTGTATGAGGGAAGCAGAATAGTGGTGGCAGATATCAAGACATTGCCACAAGATTCTATAGACTCTATATGGGTGAAAGTGGCACACGACCAGTTTATTCAGGGGTGGGTGAGAGAAGGACAACTGCTCGAAAATGTTTATCCTGATGACCCTATTTCACAGTTTATTACCACCTTTTCAGACACACACCTGTTGCTCTTCCTGGCATTGATTGTAATTGTGGTAGTGTCTTATCTGCTCTTTAAACTGAAAAAGAAAAATGCCTATATAGTGCATTTCAATGATATTAACTCTATCTATCCCACTATACTCACATTGCTCGTTTCGTCTTCAGCCACTTTCTATGCATCCATACAGATGTTTAGGGTGGAGGAATGGAGGCATTTCTATTATCATCCGTCGCTCAATCCCTTTTCGCTGCCTATCCACCTTGCACTCTTCATATTGTCGGTATGGATGATGGTGATAGTGTCTATAGCGGTGGTTGACGATATCAGGCATAAACTAACCTTTTCAGAGAGCATACTTTATCTGTTGGGATTGCTTGGCGTGTGTGCAGTAGACTATGTAGTGTTTAGCATTTCCACATTATATTATATAGGATATCCGCTGCTTGTGGTCTATTTTGTCTACGCTCTTTTCAGATACAAGAAAACATCGTTTGCAAGATATGTTTGTGGACGATGCGGACTACCCATAAAAGAAAAAGGCAAATGCCCCCATTGCGGTTCTGTCAATATTTGACTGTGGCAATGGAGGCACTTGACAATATTATTTTGACATGAGATACTGCTTGAATGCAGAGAAATCATTCGGCATCTCAACACTCTGCTTCTCTCCCTTCATAAAGGCGGCAAGTCGCTCGGGTATGGCTATCTCTGCACCTATGGCAGCCTCTACGGTGTCCTTGAACTTGGCAGGATGTGCAGTTTCGCAGAACACACCTGTCTCGCCGGGTTGCAACTGCTCTGTGAGGGCTTGATAGCCGCAGGCTCCATGCGGATCGAGCACATAGCCATTGGCTGCATAGCACTCTTTCATTGCCTTGCGTATTTCTTCATCCTTATAGGTGGCACCGCTGATATGCGAGATGATCTCTTTGTGGTTGTTGCCATAGAGGTCGATGATGCGTGCGAAATTGCTTGGGTCTCCCACGTCCATAGCATTGGCTATGGTCTGTAGGCTTGCCATAGGATGATATTCTCCTGTCTGCAGATAGTTATAAAACACATCATTGGCATTGTTGGCAGCAATGAAACGCTTGATGGGCAGTCCCATCCTACGCCCAAAGAGAGCAGAGGTGATATTTCCGAAATTACCGCTTGGCACACATACCACCAGATTGTCGGCCTTGCCCAAGGCTTTCATGCGTGCATAGGCATTGAAATAATAGAATGCCTGAGGAAGAAAACGGGCCACATTGATTGAATTTGCCGATGTGAGTTTCATGTGGTTGTTGAGTTCTTCGTCCATAAAGGCATTCTTTACCATAGACTGACAGTCATCAAACACACCATCCACCTCAACGGCAGTGATATTGCGGCCAAGGGTGGTGAACTGGCACTCTTGAATCTTGCTCACCTTACCTTTGGGATAGAGCACATACACATGAATGCCATCTACACCGAGAAAACCATTGGCTACGGCAGAACCTGTGTCGCCACTCGTGGCCACAAGCACGTTTACATTCTGCGCACCCTCCTGACGGATGAAATACTGGAGCAGGCGAGCCATAAACCTGGCCCCCACATCCTTGAATGCAAGAGTGGGACCATGAAAGAGTTCAAGGCTGTAGATATCATCTGTCACTCTTGCCACAGGACAATCAAACGAGAGTGTGTCATAAACAATATTCTTGAGGTCGGCAGCAGGGATATCTTCACCGAAGAAAGCATCTGCCACATGGTATGCAATCTCTTGGAAAGACATTGTGTGGATAGTGTCGAAAAACTCCTTAGGCAGCGGCTTTATTCTCTCGGGCATGAATAATCCCTTGTCGCCGGCAAGCCCCTTAACCACTGCTTCGTGGAGTGATGCCATGGGCACTGTTCTGTTGGTGCTGTAATATTTCATATATCGAAAATGGTTTTATTTGCTATTTAAGATTCATAAACATGTTCATAAACTCGCACAGACGGAGGTGACCGCAGTTGCCAGCAGCGCAACTAACCTCGTCATAATGCTCCACACTGTCGGCCTCGATGCCGCGGTGCCATACAGCAAAGGGTACTGGCTCGTCTACGTGGGTGCGCACTTCTACAGGCGTGGGATGGTCGGGCATGACTGCTATGGCCACCTCCTCATCCCATTTGCTTGTCTCCTCAATGATGGGTTTCACTATCCTCTGGTCGAGATATTGGATGCTCTTGAGTTTAAGGTCGAGATCACCATCATGCCCTGCCTCGTCGCTCGCCTCAAGATGTAGAAACACGAAATCCTGGTGGCGCAGAGCCTCAATGGCAGCCGCACACTTACCTTCATAATTGGTATTGGCAAGCCCCGTGGCTCCCTCCACGGATATGATGTCGAGTCCGGCATAATGGCCTATGCCCTTGATAAGGTCTACGGCAGAAATAACGCTACCGCTCTTTACCTCGGGATACATCTGTTGTAGTGTCTGCATCTTAGGTCGGTAACCTCCGCCCCAGGGCCAAATCGAATTGGCTGTGGGATGCCCCTCTGCCTCTCTTGCCTTGTTGAGAGGATGTCGGGCAAGGATAGCCTGCGATTTGATAATCAGTTTGTTGATGATATCAGCGGTTTCAGCTGCCGTAAGTCTTACGGTATTGTCGGCAGAATAACCATCTGCACATCTTTCACCATTCGTATCATCGTCGATGGCCTTAACCAATAGTGGTTGCCATGGTTCGTTAGGATGGTCATGGGGTGGGGCACAGATGATATTCTTGTTGCCGCCGCGTATCACCAGCAGGTGTCGATACTGTATGCCTTTTATAAACTGGATTCTATCGTCGGCAAGTTCGGCATTCAGTGCGTCGATGAGTTGCTCTGCTTCTTCTGTGGTCAGGTGTCCGCCATGATGATTGATGATATTACCATTGTTGAGGGTAATAATATTACATCTTAACGCCAGGTCGTCGTCTCTCATCTCATAGCCAATGCTGGCTGCCTCCAGTGGTCCGCGCCCTTCATACACTGCATTGAGGTCATATCCAAGAATAGCGGTGTTAGCCACCTCGCTACCTGGCAGAAATCCTTTTGGAATGGTTGAAAGGGTGCCGCATCTGCCCTTGCGCGCAATCATATCCATATACGGTATGTCTGCATGCTGGAGTAGGGTCTTGCCACCTAACCGATTCACAGGATGGTCTGCCATGCCATCGCCCAAGATTATTATGTGTTTCATATCCTTAATTCATTCGTTTTGCCTATGTCGTATCCTTGTATCATCAGATATTGGCTATAGACATGATATTGGCGAACACTCCCGCTGCGGTCACACCAGCACCAGCACCGTAGCCCTGTATGAGCATTGGATATTCCCGATAGCGTTCGGTAGTGAGGAGCACGATATTATTAGAGCCTTCGAGCCCATAGAACGGATGGTTTTGCGATACCTCCTGTAGCGACACGTCTGCCTTGCCGTGGTCCATCTTGGCAACAAATCGCCAGCGTTTGTTTTCTTTTTCCATCCTCTGGCGTTGGGTTTCGAACTCGGTATCCAGAGATGGCAGTTTTTGCCAGAAGTCATCCTGTGATCCTTCAAACATGCTGTCGGGGATGAAGAGGTTCTTCTGCACGTCCTCTTGTTCTATCCTGTATCCAGCCTCACGTGTCAGTATGACGAGTTTGCGCACCACATCCTTTCCGCTCAGGTCTATGCGTGGGTCTGGTTCGCTGTATCCCTGCTGCTTGGCTCTCTTCACTGTTTCAGAGAAAGGCACATCTGCTGCTATCTCATTGAAGATGAAATTGAGTGTGCCGCTCAGCACGGCCTCGATTTTTAGTATCTTATCTCCAGAATTTCGCAGGTCATTGATGGTGCCTATGATGGGTAGTCCAGCACCCACATTGGTTTCGAACAGAAACTTTACTCCCTTTCTCAGTGCTGTCTCCTTGAGTTTGGCATAACTTTCGAAATTTCCCGAGGCGGCCACCTTATTTGCTGCCACCACAGAGATATTATTTTCGAGGAAGGTCTGATAGAGCGATGCCACTTCACCGCTTGCTGTACAGTCCACAAACACGCTATTGAAGATGTTCATTCCCAGCACTTCATCGCACAGGCTGCTGATATCGCTTGGTGCTGATTTGGCAAGTTCATCACGATAGTTGCAGAGGTCGAGGCCCTCACGGTTGAAAATGGCATTATGGCTCGATGCTATGCCCACCACGTTGAGTTTGAGGCGTTGTGTTTCCATGAGTTCCTTATATTGCGAGTTTATTTGTGCAATGAGATTTCCTCCCACTGTGCCCACACCGCAGATGAAGAGGTTGAGCACCTTATACTCGCTGAGGAAGAAGGAATCGTGCAATACGTTGAGTGATTTTCTCAGCAGATTTGCCTCCACCACAAATGATATATTGGTTTCAGATGCACCTTGTGCGCATGCAATCACGCTGATACCGCTCCTACCCAGAGTGCCGAAGAGTTTGCCTGCAATGCCTGGAGTATGTTTCATGTTCTCACCCACAATGGCTATGGTGGCGAGTCCACTTTCGGCATGCATGGGATACATGGCACCGGTCTCTATCTCCTTGGCAAACTCATGGTTTAGCACGCGTACAGCATCGTTGGCATCCTCATCTCTCACACCTATGGATGTAGAATTTTCTGACGATGCCTGCGACACCATGAATACCGATATGCCATTGTCGGCAAGGGCTGTAAAGATGCGCCTGTTTACACCAATCACACCCACCATGCTCAGACCTGTCACTGTGATTAGTGTGGTGCCATTGATGCTCGAAATACCCTTGATGGGCTTTGAGTCATTGTCTATCTTGCCCTTTATCACCGAGCCGGGATTATCTGGATTGAAGGTGTTTTTTACCAGTATGGGTATATTTTTGATACACACGGGATAGATGGTAGGTGGATATATCACCTTTGCTCCGAAGTTGCACAGTTCCATGGCCTCCACATAACTAAGTTCGTTTATGGTATAGGCAGAGTGTATGACCCTTGGATCGGCGGTCATGAAACCATCTACGTCTGTCCATATCTCGAGTTGTGTGGCATCCAAGGCAGCGGCTATGATTGATGCAGTATAGTCGCTACCACCTCTGCCGAGGTTTGTAATCTCTCCGGAATATTTGTCAGTACTGATAAATCCGGGCACAAGGGATATCTCGGGCAGTTCGGCAAATGCCTCCCTCACAAGTCTGTTGGTTAGTTCACTGTCGAGGATATGCTTCTGATGCTTGAATTCGGTCTTTATGAATTCACGTGAGTCGAACCATACGGCACCGTCGATGAGTGTTGCCACAATGCGGCTACTCAAGCGCTCGCCATAACTTACTATGGCTGCCATGGTCTTGGGACTGAGGTCGCGAATCAGGTATACACCGTAATATATAGACTTTAGTTCGTCGAGAAGGTTGTCAATCTTTTCTTTCAGTTCATCATGCGCCTTTGCATTGGTGATGATTGTGTCTATCATGTCATGATGGCGCTTCACCATAGCATCAAATTCCTGAAGATAAGAATCGTCGCCCTTTACTGCAAGTTTGGAGGTGGCTATGAGTTTGTCTGTTATGCCGCCCAAGGCACTCACCACCACTATCACACTCTCGCCATTGCGAATCTCCCTGTTCTCAACTATCTTCTTGAGACTTAAGATACTTTCTACGGAACCTACGGATGTTCCGCCGAATTTCAGTACTTTCATATATTCTTATTTCGTTTTGTTTCTGTTTTGTTGTTTTCAACTGCAAAATTACTAAAAAAACTCGTTTTTCCAACATTATTATCAAAATATTGTGTATTTTTGCATCGTTTTATTATCAATACGTGTTTGAATACTGCAAAAATGACAAATGAATATCAGTTGAGGGTGTTGCCTCAGATAGCGGGCAGCGAACAGGCTCTCGTCTCTTATATAGCAAAAGAAAAGGGTATAGACCAACGCACCATACATGGTGTAAGGATATTGCGCAGAAGTATAGATGCACGCCAGCGCACCATATTTGTAAATCTTAAAGTGAGGGTTTACATCAATGAGATGCCACAGGAAGAAGAGTGGACACATACCGACTATCATGATGTGAGCCAGGGACGTAGTGTGGTGGTGGTAGGCGAAGGTCCTGGTGGTTTGTTTGCCTCTTTACGACTCATCGAGCATGGTTTGCGTCCCATAGTGATAGAGCGCGGCAAGGATGTGCGTGAGCGAAAGAAAGACCTGGCTGCCATATCTCGCACACAGAAGGTGGACGGCGAGAGCAACTACAGTTTTGGTGAGGGTGGCGCCGGTGCCTATTCAGACGGCAAACTATATACGCGCAGCAAAAAAAGGGGATCTATAGACAGTGTGCTGAGTGTATTCTGCCAGCATGGTGCCTCAAACTCTATAATGGCCGACGCACATCCGCATATCGGTACCGACAAATTGCCACGTGTGATTGAAAACATGCGTAATACCATACTGCAATGTGGTGGCGAGGTGCACCACCAGACTAAGATGACCGAACTGATATTGAATGGCAACGAGGTAATAGGAGTGAAGACAGTGGATGGTGTCACGGGGCAAGAGAAAGAGTTTCATGGACCTGTAATCTTGGCTACTGGGCATTCAGCACGAGATGTCTACCGTTATCTTCACTCGCAATCCATAGACATTGAGGCCAAGGGCATAGCAGTAGGAGTTCGTCTGGAGCATCCCGCCATGCTCATCGACCAAATACAATACCACAACAAACAGGGTAGGGGCAGATGGTTGCCAGCAGCAGAATATTCATTCGTTACACAGGTAGATGGTCGCGGTGTCTATTCCTTCTGTATGTGTCCCGGCGGTTTCGTGGTGCCCGCAGCCACAGGTGCTCAACAGATTGTAGTAAACGGAATGAGTCCCAGCAATCGTGGCGGCAAATGGTCAAACAGCGGAATGGTAGTGGAGACACGCCCAGAGGATATAGTTGGCGATAGTCCGCTTCGCATGATGAAATGGCAGGAAGAGATAGAACGCAACTGCTGGTTGCAGGGCAACATGCGTCAGACTGCCCCCGCCCAGCGCATGGCCGACTTTGTAAACGCGCGCCTTAGTTATGATTTGCCAGAATCCTCATACTCACCTGGTCTCATCTCATCACCTCTGCATTTCTGGATGCCCGAACAGGTATCAAAGCGTCTGCAACAGGGATTTAGGAATTTCGGCAAGATGTCGCATGGCTTTCTTACCAACGAGGCTGTGCTAATAGCAATGGAGACACGCACTTCCGCTCCCGTCAGGATATTGCGCGATAACGATACGCTCATGCATACTACCATACGCGGCCTCTTTCCATGCGGAGAGGGTGCGGGATATGCTGGAGGTATAGTGTCGGCGGCTATAGATGGTCAGCGTTGTGCCGACAGTTGCTTAGAATATGTCAATAGCGCCATGTGATTGTATATTCCAAAGGCGCTATTGATTGAATGACTATTCTTTTTTCTCTCTGAGGTTATAGATAGCAGCAGAAGCGCGCCTCCAGTCGGTGTCGAGTGAGAATCGTGTCAGGCTGTTGCCATCGTTCACGTAGGCATGCACCATCTCTGTATCGCTATCGTTGAAAAGAGGGTTGGAGAGCGATACATCCATAAACTGCTTAATCACTTTTATCTGCATGGCCTCGGGTTGAGAGTTGAGTTCGATGAGCGTACGGGTATAATAATCAATGAATGTGTTGAGTGCAAAGGCCTGCTTGTCGAGGAAGGTGGCGGTAGAGTCGGGCATCTGCTCACGCATCTTGATGATCATATAATCGAGGGCATCGCACTTGAACTGTGAGAACTGGCGGAGCAATGGGTTGCCATTTTCGTCGGCAGCCATGGCCTTTGATTTCGACAGTATTTCCATATATACGTCTTGTGCCATTGCTGAGGGTGCCATGAGCACTATCATCAGCATAATCATGAATATCTTCTTCATGTCTTCAAATTATTTATGGTTACTTGTTATTATCTATTTATTATCTATATGTCTTAAGGTGGGTTCTATAAATTAGCTTTGTCAGATTTTGGAGTTATTTTCGAGGTCAAATTGTAAGTGAAAGAGGGAGTGTAGCGAGCTACATGACCGATTTAACTTGCGATTTGGGACGAAAAGAATCCAAAAGATGGCAAAATGTCAATCCCAAAATAATAATCACTATGACGGTGGGAATTTATAGAACCCACCTTAACAATTTGAGGTGATGGGTGATGCATGGTGGCAGTTCCTCTTGATAATGTGTCACCATCACGAGTGTTTTGTTTTTTCGACTACAGAAAGTTTCTATCACATCTTTCACTTTCTGTCTGTTGTCGTTGTCCAGTCCATGCAGTGGTTCATCGAGGATGAGTAGTTGCGGGTCTTTGACAAAAGCCCTTGCCAGTAGCACCAGTCGCTGTTCGCCGCTTGATAGTTTGAGAAATGAGGTCTGCTCCTTTCCATCGAGTCCGAAGATATGCATCCACAGCCGGCATATATCCATCTCTTCGGGTTTGGGTTTGGTATAGAGTCCGATGGAGTCTTTTAGTCCGCTTGCCACTATTGATATGGCTGGCAGCGGGCGCATATAAGCACGATGCATTTCTGGCGACACATAACCGATATGCTTCTTAATATCCCATATAGATTCGCCGCTACCGCGCTTATAGCCAAACAATGAAATATCGGAAGCATAACTCTGTGGATTGTCGGCGCAAACGAGTGACAAGAGTGTTGACTTTCCTGCTCCGTTCTGTCCTCCCAATGCCCATCTCTGACCATTCATAACCTGCCAGTTGAGCCCCTTGAGAATAATCCTCTCGCCGTATCTCACCATCACATCGCGCATGCTTATCACCTCGTTTGCATCATAGTCATTGGGGCTGGCAGGGATGGAGAGGATGGCATTGCGGCGCTCGTTGTCGAGATGAGTCACGGGTCGCAAGTCATTGATTTTCTGCCATTCAAGGCGTGTTATCTTAGGTCCGCACACCATATTGCATACTTCCACTACATGGGTAATAAACTCAGGTACATCATCGGTTTTAGATAGTAATAAAATCACTTGTAGCGATTGTTGGCTACTGATGGTTTGCAGCAGTTGTGTCAGTTGCAGGCGTGTCTCAGCATCCAGTCCGATAAAGGGGTTGTCCATGATGAGCACACGTGGCGAAGCCAGCAGCGTGCGCACAAGTTGAAACTTTCTGAGTTCGCCGCTCGACAGCAGAATTATGTATTTGTCTAAGAGGTGTGAGATATTAAACATCTCATATAGATCATGCTGCATCTGCCTGCGCTCTGGCGTGTCGTCACCCGATGACTTGAATGCTGCCTCGAGCATGTCGCCCACCACAGGTGTTTCTTTGTCTATTTCTTGTTGGTTCCATCTCAGTTGCAGAAAATACTGACCGTCGGTATCGCCATAGTTATCCTTGAATGTTATGAACTTGATATTGTCGGCAGCAAGTGGTTTGGTGCTCGGTGCGAAATCATATTCCGGATCTTGCATGAGCAGTGGATGTCTGCCGATAATCATGTCTACGAGCATCGACTTGCCGCCGCCGTTTGGTCCTGTGATGGCAATATGCTCGCCGTCGCAGAGTTGGAAGTCAACGGGTTGTGCCAGTCGCCATTCTGGCATTCGTGCCACCCCTTGATGTATATTGATAATCTTTTGCATACTATTCGGTCTTGTATTGATTCTATTTGTTCTCTTATTTCACTCTCTTGGGGTTTTTGGTAATGAAATCCTTCCATCCCCTATAGTTGGCCTTGCTCTCGGGTCTGTTCATTTGCAGGAAATGGCAATAGGCAGCGCCCAGGGCATCGGTGGCATCCATGAAATCGCACATATCCTTTTCTGAAATATGTAGTATGCGCTGCAGCATGCCCGCCACCTGTTCTTTCGATGCCTGTCCCTGTCCTGTAATGGCCATCTTGATTTTTAGTGGTGCATATTCATGTATGGGCACTCCATGCTTGATGGCTGCCGCTATGGCTGTGCCCTGGGCTCTTCCGAGTTTGAGCATAGACTGCACGTTTTTGCCGAAGAATGGTGCTTCTATTGCCATCTCATCAGGCAGAAAAGAGTCGATGATGCCAGTAACGCGGTCGAAGATATGTCCGAGTTTGAGATAGCCATCGCCGCATTTGCGTAGGTCTATGACACCCATGGTCACCATAGATGCCTTGTTGTCTACCACCTTCAGCACCCCATATCCCATGATGTTAGTTCCTGGGTCTATGCCCAATATAATTTTCTCCATTATTCTGGTATTATGGTTTTTTGAATGGTGATATGGCAAACACTCCCACCTTATGGGTTACACCTTTCTTATTTATAGAGCGCAGAGTGTAGATGCCCGGTTGCAGATGGCTGATGTCTACACAACCACTGGTATATTTCCATGATGCCACCGATACACCCTCTTGCGACTGCGCAATGATATATGGTGCATCCAGACATTTGTGTTTGGCTGGCAGGGGCAGTAGTTTGCCGTCATGATTGATAAAATCCTCGTTGCTGTATGCCACTGTACTCTCTGGTGCTTCTGTCATTGCCGCTGTGCTCTCCTGCCCGTATCTGTCTATGGTGGTCACGGCATAGTGGTATCGTGATCCTTTGGTATGAGGAATAGTTATAAGGCATTGTGTGGAGTATGTGGCTATCATGTTGCGTGGGTCTGTGATGTCTACGGGCCAGTGGTTGCTACGGTATATGTTGTATCTCGCATACGACCCGTTAACCTCGCCATTGTTGGGCCAAGAGAGGTTGTCAAAGTCGCCATATCGCTCAAGATTGAGGAAGAGGGGTGGTGGTGGAGATGCCAGCATAGTGGCTTGCCTCATTGGCGGCACCAGTGCGGGATAGGCGTCAATATCTTCTGCCACCAGTTGATAGAGTCCTTTGGTGTTGTCTGTAAAGAAACGGCTACGGAAGAAGCAATGTCCCATGCCTTTGTCTCTTGCCACTCTCATCTGCCTCTCCACGGCATCCAGTTTCCAGTTCTTCTCCTTGGGCGACAGGAAATAGATGCCCAGTCCTGGCACCACATCGGCACCGCAGGCGTTTTCCTGCCAGTCGAGGGCAAAGGGGTAGAAGTTATCTCCATCGAAATACATCATGGGGTATATCTGGTCCATGAGTCCCTGCTGCATCCATGCCTGTGCATCCTGATACACTCGGCTGTAGGCATTCCATCCCTTGCTGCTGTAGCGTGCCAAATCGTCATGCTTGCCCACAGGCGAGCAACTCATCTTTACCCATGGTTTGCTGGCTTTCACCTTTGAATGTATCTTTCTGACTATCTTGGTGATATAACTGCGTGCTAAAGTAGGATTAGTCTTTTTTCGCCATGTTTCGGGATAGCGTATATAGTCGAGATGTATGCCGTCCACATCGTAGTTATCGGTGATTTCCTGGCATATATTGGCAAGATAGTCGGCCGTTTCCTGTGTTTCGGGGTTCATGAAAGCCTCATCGCCAATGGTGATAATATTGCGTTTCATTTTCTTCATCAGCCTCTGCGCCCCAATCTTTTTGGTCTTGCCCAAGGGGATGGTCACCACCCATGCATGTATCTCCATGCCACGCTTGTGGCACTCGTCAATGGCGAATTGCAGCACGTCATAGCCTGGCGACACGCCGGGATTGCCGCTGAAACTGCCGTCCCAGGGTTCATAGGCGGATGGGTAGGCGGTGGTGCCCCTCACCCTGGTTTGCATGAGCACGGTATTAATATTTGCACTCTTGAGCCGGTCAAGAATGTCTGTCAACTGCTTGCGCTGTATGGCAGCCTTCTCTGTAGTCTGCGCATAGATATCTGGCCAATCGAGTCCTCCTATCGTGGTTAGCCATACCGCCCTGGTTTCAGATTTCGGCGGTTGTTGTTGACCTATCACCTGTGCATTCGTGCATGGTGAAAGAGCCAAAGTGTAGCATATAAATGCGATAATATATTGAAAAGTCCTACTAATATTCATTATTTGCTTTAATTTAGTTGCAAAGTTAATGTTTTTTTTTCATTATTCAAATTAAATGCTTACTTTTGCACTTAGATAACTCAAAAAACAACTTCTTAGTTTATCAAAATAGCATATCGATGATAACATTTATTGTTAGTTTGCTGGCTCTTGTGCTCGGTTATTTCCTCTATGGAAGGTATGTAGACCGCATGTTTGGTCCCGACGACCGTCAGACGCCTGCTATTAGTGAAGCCGATGGTGTAGATTTCATGGTTCTGCCCACTTGGAAGGTATTCATGATCCAGTTTCTCAACATTGCGGGCACGGGCCCCATCTTTGGTGCCATCATGGGTGCCAAGTATGGTCCGTCTGCTTATCTGTGGATAGTATTAGGATGTATCTTTGCTGGTGCCACCCATGATTATCTGTCGGGCATGCTGTCGTTGCGCAATCGTGGTGAGGTGTTGCCGGAACTCATAGGCAAGTATCTGGGTAGCAATGTCAAGAATGTGGTGCTGGTGTTCAGTTGCTTCCTCCTTGTTATGGTGGGCACGGTATTCGTGTATAGTCCAGCCGAGATATTACAGTCGTTTGGCGGTTCAACTCTCTTCTGGATATTGGCCATCTTTATTTACTATATCATTGCTACCTTCCTGCCTGTAGATAAGATTATTGGCAAGATATATCCCCTGTTTGCCTTTTCGCTCCTGTTCATGGCTTTTGCCCTCATGGTTATGCTCTTTGTGAAGATGCCTCAGGTGCCTGAGATATGGGATGGACTGGGCAATATGGCCACCGCCCATGGCGAGGCTTCCGATCCTATCTTCCCCTGCCTCTTTATAACCATAGCCTGTGGTGCCATCAGTGGATTCCACGCCACACAGAGTCCTATCATGGCGCGCTGCATCAAGAGTGAGCGCTTGGGTCGCAAGGTCTTTTACGGCTCGATGATTACCGAAGGTGTGGTGGCACTCATCTGGGCCACAGTAGCATCATATTTCTTTTATGGCGAACCAGCACCGGGATATCAAATATTGGAGGCTGCCAATGGTTATCACACGTCGGCCCCCGAGGTAGTCAACTTAATATGCAATGACTGGCTCGGAGTGGTGGGCGGCATCTTGGCATTGCTCGGTGTGGTGGCAGCACCTATCACCAGTGGCGACACCGCATTCCGTTCTGCTCGACTTATCGTTGCCGATGCACTTGGTGTCAATCAAGAACCCATATTCAAGCGCCTGATGATTGGTGTGCCCCTTTTCATAGCATCCATTCTCATGCTCGTATGGAAGATGGAAAACCACGACGGATTTCAGGTGATATGGCAGTATTTCGGTTGGGCTAACCAGACACTCTCAGTGTTTACCCTTTGGATGCTCACCGTATGGCTCACACTTTCAGGACGCAATTATTTCGTTACACTTATACCTGCACTCTTCATGACCACAGTGTGCGTCACCTTCCTGTGTATCTCTCCGCAGGCTTTCGCACTCAATGCCACTCTCTCTTATGTCATAGGCATTGCCTCATGCGTGATTGGTGTGCTGTGGTTTGTGGCATGGAAACGAAAAGTGAAGGCCACACGATTAACAGATTAACAACAAAAGAGATTATAATATTTACCAACCCATAAATTTTTCAAGCGTATGTACAAGAAACTAATGGTTGTGGCATTGTCGGTATTTATGTCGACGGCTACTTACGCCCAATTTGAAAAAGGTAAGACTTATCTTGGAGCAGCCCTCTCAAGTCTGAACCTCAGTTATAACGGCAATGACAAGGCTTCTCTTGATGTCACAGCCAAGGCTGGCTATTTCGTGGCAGACAATATTCTGCTGTCAGGTCAGGTGGGACTGAAAAAGCAGGAGGGCCACCCCGCATCTTATTCATGCGGTTTAGGAGGCAGGTATTATATCATCCAAAATGGTATATACCTTGGATTGTCTGCCGATTTCAAGCATCTCTACCCTGGATTTAATGATCTGCAACCAAGCGCACAGGTGGGATACGCATTCTTCATCAGCCGTACAGTGACCATTGAACCCGAGGTGTATTACGAGCAGTCGTTTAAAAACCATCGCGACTTTAGCACAATAGGATTCAGACTCGGATTAGGTGTATATCTCTGATCTCCTTTAATCTATTTTCACGAATAATGTTCTTATATTAATTTACGAATAACGATAAAACGAAACAGTTATGCTTAGCGTAGACGAACTTACCGACAGGCTCATAGACCTATCTTTTGCCGAAGATATCGGCGATGGCGACCATACAACCCTTTGCTGTATTCCCGAAACTGCCGAGGGGGCTTCGCAACTCATCATCAAGGAAGACGGCATCCTGGCTGGCATCGAGGTGGCCAAGGAGGTGTTCCGCCGTTTTGACCCTACTATGCAGGTGGAAGTGCTCATCAACGATGGTGCACGCGTAAAGAAGGGTGACATAGCAATGGTGGTGAGGGGCAAGATCCGCTCACTGCTGCAAACAGAGCGACTCATGCTCAATATCATGCAGCGCATGAGCGGCATTGCCACTATGACCGATAAATATGTGGAAAAACTCAAGGGTACTCATACACGTGTGCTCGACACAAGGAAGACTACCCCAGGCATGCGCATGCTCGAAAAACAGGCCGTGAAGATTGGTGGCGGATGCAACCATCGTATCGGACTCTTTGACATGATACTTCTCAAGGATAATCATGTGGACTTTTCAGGAGGCATAGCCAATGCCATCAACCGCTGTCATGATTATCTCAAGGCTCATAATCTTGAATTGAAAATAGAGATAGAGGTCAGAAACTTCGACGAAATAAACCAGGTGCTGGCTACAGGTGGGGTAGACCGTATTATGCTCGACAATTTCTCTGTAGAAGATACCAAGAAGGCCGTTGACCTCATTGCAGGCAGATATGAAACAGAGTCGAGCGGAGGCATTACCTTCGACACACTCCGCCAATATGCTGAGTGCGGTGTTGACTATATCTCCGTGGGTGCGCTGACGCATTCGGTTAAGGGACTTGATATGAGTTTCAAGGCCTGCTGACCCTCACTACATTCACACCAACCAATCATTTTTAAAAGATGAAGACATACAACAAGATATTGCCCGCAGTATTGGCTACCGCTCTTATGGCCATGCCCTTAGCATCGGAGGCATGCACCAATTTCATTGTGGGCAAGAAGGCGAGCACAGACGGGTCGGTGCTCTGCAGTTATAGTGCCGATGACTATGGCATGTTTCAATACCTCTGCCATTACCCTGCGGGAAAGCATGCAAAAGGCGAGATGCGTCAGGTGTATGACTGGGATACCAATGTCTATCATGGTCAGATTCCTGAGGCTCCAGAGACATACAACGTGATTGGCAATATCAACGAATATCAGGTTACCATAGGCGAAACCACCTTTGGCGGTCGAGAGGAGATGGTAGACTCAACGGGTATACTCGACTATGGCTCGCTCATCTATATAGCACTGCAGAGGTCACGCACCGCCCGAGAGGCCATCAAGGTGATGACATCACTTGTGGAACAGTATGGATATAACAGCGAGGGCGAGACCTTCACCATCTGCGACCCCAATGAGGCATGGATCATGGAGATGATGGGATGCGGTCCTGCCAGCCATCAGGTGGTATGGGTGGCCCTGCGCATACCCGACGATGCCATCTGCGCACATGCCAACCAGAGCCGCATCACTACCTTCGACCAGAAAGACTCAAAGAATGTGATGTATTCAAAGAATGTGATTAAGTATGCGCGCAAGATGGGATGGTTTGAAGGCAAGGATAAAGATTTCAGTTTCCGTGATGCTTATGCAGCCCCCGACTTTGGTGGTCGCCGCTATTGCGAGGCTCGCGTATGGACATTCTTCAATCATTTCTCTGATGATATGAAGCGCTATGTGGCATACGCTGCGGGTAAGGATCCCAATGCCGAGAGCATGCCATTGTGGATAGTGCCCAACCGAAAAGTGAGCGTTTATGATATGGAAATGTGCATGCGCGACCATTATGAGGGTACACCTTTCTCCCTTGATGGTGATATTGGCGGTGGCATCTGGGACATGCCTTACAGACCAACACCATTATCTTATAAGGTGGATGGCAAGCAGTGCTTCAATGAGCGTCCTGTGAGCACCCAGCAGAGCGGTTTCGTGTATGTAAGCCAGATGCGCTCATGGTTGCCCAGAGAGATAGGTGGAGTGCTCTGGTTTGGCAACGATGATGCCAACATGGTAGCATTCACTCCTGTCTACTGCTCGTCTACACGTGTGCCAGAGTGCTACAGTACACCAGGAGTAGATGGACTGACCTTCTCCGACAAGAATGCTTTCTGGGTATGCAATTGGGTGAGCAATATGGTATATCCTCGTTACAGTCAGATGTTTCCCAGTCTGCAAGTCGTGAGAGACTCTCTCGACAATAGTTATCTCACTGCCCAGAAAGAGGTGGAGGCCGAGGCTATCAAACTATATGCCGCTGACCAATCGAAGGCTGTTGCCTATCTCAACGACTATACTGTGGCCAAGGCTCAGCAGATGATTTCCCGTTGGCGTCAGTTGGCGGTATATCTCATAGTTAAATATAACGATATGGCAGTAAAGCCCGAAAAAGATGGCCAGTTCACCCGCACTGAGACGGGAAATCCCTCACGGGTTTTACGTCCAGGATTTCCTGAGAAATATGCTCGCAAGATTATCGAAACCACTGGCAAGCGCTATGTAATTGAATAATATGAGCGTTCAAGGCACGCCCCGAAGGGGCAACGAGCACATAGCCCAGGGCATCGCCC
>SAMEA3663092__coassemble_123_pt1 | contig 27221 bp, 11 predicted proteins | sample SAMEA3663092__metabat2_high_PE_017 | metagenome-assembled genome bin SAMEA3663092 (sample SAMEA3663092) | pig gut metagenome | biome: pig gut; feature: pig-associated habitat; material: faeces | place: France | collected 2012 | reverse complement strand
TACTTAGCTACTGCTATCTTTGTAACCTTGGTTCTTCCGTTATCAAAACGGTCTACCTTGATGCATGGAGCGGCAGAAGGTTGTGCGATGCGCTGTCCCTGCAGGTTGTAATACATTGTGCTCACGATATTGCCCATGTCGGCAGAAGCATCATTGATGGCAGAATGCAGAGGATTTACAGCAGCCACATAGGTACCGTCCTCCTTATAATAAGCAGGAAAGTAGTCGTTAACCGCATCATCGGCATTCTGGTTTTGGGCAATGATGATATCCTGCACCAACGAGTTGCAATACACCTCGATATTGGTATAATAGCCTTCTGGGTCCAAAGTATACTTCATTGCATCAGAAGCATCGTTGGGATTGAGTCCATTGGCAGTCTCCCAAGCATCGGGCATACCATCATTGTCTGAATCGAACGATGAAGGACGAGTCTCGCTCACGAGTGTAGGATAACTTGCAGTAGCACTATTTTGTGTACCGTTTGGGTCGTTGATAACATCTAGAATACCCTTTCTACCACTTTTAGCGCCTGTATAAGTAGTAGTTCCGTTTTTGGATTCATTATAATATCTCTTGTCAACCTCATCGCGTTTAAGCGAAGCACCTGCATAGGCAATCACCTTATCAAAAGCATTCTTGGCAGAATGAGTGGTCACCTCACCAGCATCCACAGCCTCATCCAACTTGAGTTTCACGCAGTCTACATTGCTACTATTCTTCTTGTATGTCACATTGCTTCCATAGTAATGGTTTGCATCGGGGATATAATACTGACCATTGATGGTAGAGAGTCCGTTGTCGTATTTCACTCCACTCCAGTCATAGTTTGCAGACGGTGATGCAGCAGTCACATAGTTGCCATTAATGAAATAGCGGCATGCATATCCCATGAATGGACTACCGCTGGCATTACCGCTTGTGGCCACAGAAACGGTGGTTACATTTTTCTTGTTAGAAGTGCCTGGACCAGCTTTATAATAGTTGTTTACAATGTTGATATTACCACCGCCGGTGCCGCCATAGCAACCAGCACCGCTACCCCAGTTATAGATTACACAGTTGCGGAAGTCAACGATTTCTGCCTCTATGGATGACGAATACTTGGTCTTGTCGTAACCTTCCCAGTTATAGCGTGCTCCACAGAAGCGTGGTGAGCGGTTCTGCACATGGGCAATGAGGTTATGATGGAAAGAGGCACCCTTTCCGCCCCATATACCGCCATAGCTGTGTTCGCCCTTGGAGTGTCCGGGATTGGCCAGACCTTCGGTAATATTGCACCACTGCATAGTGAAATCCCTGTTGTCATAGAAAGAAGCCACCTCATCTATGCTCCATGAGAATGAGCAGTGGTCAAAGATTACATTCTTGTGATGCCTGCCCCATGTAGCATCGGCACCATCATTGACATCCTTGACCTGAGAGCGACGGCTGCGTATGAAGCGCATCACTATATTGTCGCCATTGAGATAAACGGTATAATACCTCAGGGTGATACCATCGCCGGGAGCAGTCTGTCCTGCAATGGTAGTATTAGATGGTATATTGAGTTGGCTCTTCAGGTCTATATATCCGCTAACATCGAAAACAATATACTTTGTGCCGCTCTGCTTGAGCGCCCACCTGAGGCTACCCGTAGACCCATCGTCCTTGAGGTTGGTGACATGGATGACCTTTCCTCCGCGACCACCCTTTGTATACCTTCCGTGTCCCTCCGCACCAGGGAATGCAGGGGTTTGTGCCATCATCGTGGCTGTCAGTGCCAAACTGGCAAAAGACAAAATAATTCTTTTCATTACCGTGTATATTTAGTTGTTATATTGCTTTATCATCTGCATGGATGCGATTCAAGAATATTACTGCATGCGCTGCAATCCTTCCCATCTCACGTTCCATGTTCCGTCTTTCGGGAATCCGGGATTGAGAGGCTCATCACATCCGTCCCATCCTGCACACATCATGGCTACGGCATCGAGCAGAGCTCCATTACCAGGCATATAGAGGCGGAGGCGCTTGGGCTCTTGGAAGTTATGACCGCTGACGAGGTATGTGTTCTTCTGTTTGTCTATGAGAAGGGCATCAAGAGCCATATTGGTTTCGCCAAGTCTGGCAGCACACATAGCCACCATGCCATAATCCCAACCCCAGGTGGTATCCCAGTTCCAGTTGCTCATAACCCATTTGAGTGTCTCCTTCATCTTATCTGTATCATAGAGTGGTGCAAGGGTCTTGCCGTTGATGGTCAGCAATGTAGATGGAAGGAGTCCGCAAGCGCCGAGCACTGCAGGATGGTCAGAACGGCATTTGAGTTCGAAATCATCTCGTGAGATGGTCTTGGAACCCTTTTGTGCCACTGCCACGTATGGGTCGAACTTGTCTGCTTTTGCATTATCATCGAAGGCTGCGAGTGGAAGACCCGACACATAGCGTCCATCCTGTTCGGCCAATGGAGCCATGCGCACGATGATGTCGTCCCATTCGGCATTGCGTTCCAGTCCCTGACGCTCGCGCCAGAGTTGTGCCACTGCCAGTCCATATTGCCAATAAGCCTGTTCGAAAGGATGATAGTAAGAGAAATCCTTCGACATGCTCTCCTGCATGGCTGTATGTCCGAATAGTCTGATGGGCTGGTTCTTCTTCTTTGATGTGTCGCAAGCCTTTGCATAGTCTGCCATAAACATTGCTGTGGCCTCCACGGCAGCAGCATGAGCCTTGAGAGTGGCGGCATTGGGATGATGGCGATATGCCTCTTCGGCCATATAGATATAATGAGGTTGCTGCCAGATGAGGAACGAACCCGTATTGGAAGGAGCTTCCCCACCCCATGGGTCTGTCATCTTCATCCATCTAGCACCCTTGAATCCCTGTCTTTCTGCTATCTTTTCAGATATAGGCAGGGCCACATCATCATACCATTTGAGTGTCTTGTCGATGGTTGCAATGCGGTTCCAGAGAGAGAAATCTACAGCATGCCACCATGTCATCTCGAGATGTGGGCGTCCGAACCATGAGTTGTAGGTGAGTCCTGTTTCCTGTGGTGGCACAGAACCATCTCCGCAGTTTACAAATGTGAGATACTGTGACAATACGGTGCGTCTCTCCAGTTCCTTTGCTCTTGGATCGGTGCAGAGCGAGAAGTCGACGATGGCACCACTGTTCCAGAACGAAGGCCAGAATTTCATGCATGCCTTACGCTCCTGGTCATATTCCCATGCCTTGGCATTATCAAGGGTAATACCCTTTGCGGCACCAGGCAACTGGTTGGTTTCGTTATAGCACACAGACACACCAATAACATCTGTTTCTGGTGTGAGCATATATGTATGTGGAGCAGTCTGCGAGAATGTGGCCTTGCCGTCCCACCTTAATAATATATAATAGGTGGTAGCATCAATGGTATGCTTTACGAGAGCCTCTGTAGAGTCGGCGCATACTATCTCCGACGAGTGTTTGTCGGCATTGTTCCAATCGGTGGCATCATCGGCATGCTTGCCTGTAGGGTATGGCAACCTGAGTGTGAAGGCAGCCTGTTTCTTACTGAAAAGAGGACTTTTGACATGGGTAAATAGTCCCTGCATACCTTTCTCTCTTGCCATAGCACCTGTGGTCACTTCCACGGGCATGCTATCTACGGTATAGTTAGACTCGATGAGTCCGTCCCACAATTTCTGCTCCTGTTTGATATTCTTGATATCCGCCAAGGTGAGGGCCTGTCCCTCACTGTTTTTGAATGTCAGTCCGAAGGTACCGAGGTTAAGTCTGTGAGGATTGATGCGCAGATAGTCTGTAGCATCCTTGTTTCTGCCCGCTGTCTTATACTCTACGGCATAAACCTCTTGGTGTCCGTGTCCGAGGTCGAAAGCTTTCTCGCTATCGCTGGCTTTGAGGTTCTTGGTGTTTGGAAAAGAATGCCATCCCCATGCCGACATGGTGGTGAGTGGCACGCCATTGACGTAATCATCAGGGAAGCTCTGTAGTCCTGTCACGTCTACAGTGGCAGCAATCACTCCATTTCCCACGGTAAGGGATGAGAGGACATCCGCCTTTGTCACCACGGGGTTATTACGAGAAACCACAGCCGAGCGGTCTATGCTGGCTGTGGTGTTGTCTGTATCATATCCCAATGCTTCCATTTCGAGCGAAGCCCATATAAACGGGCCCAGTCCCTTGGCATCATTGTCTCTAATTGGTTCACTCAAATAATACTTGTAAGAGCCGTCTCTTCGCGCATTGTGTTTCACTTTTCCTTTAGGGTCTACTCGTTTGATGGCGGCCTCCACAGTGGGAGTGGCACCAGGACCGAGTCCGGCCACTGCACAACAGTTGGTGAGCGAGATGGTCTTGTCGTCGTTTACACGTATGAAATTATTGATGATGCCCTTGTATGCCTTGATACCAGCGTCGCGATATTTGGCACCCACATACCCTTTTCGGTATGCCTTGAGCAGCACGTATGCAAACATGGATGAGCATGTAGACTCGAGATAGTTGCCCTCACGCTTAGGGCTATCCATCACCTGATACCATACTCCAGTCTTCTTGTCCTGCCATTTAATTACGGCGTCGAGGTCTTTCTTGAGCAATTCGATCACCTCATTGCGGCGTGAATAGTTCTCGGGCAGTGCGTCGAGGAGTTCGATGAGGGCCATGCTATACCATCCCTGTGCCCTACCCCAGCAATGCTGTGAGAGTCCTGTTCCCTTATCTGCCCAAAACTGTTCGTTGGTCTCGTCCCATGCATGTCGGTTGAGCCCTGTCTTTTCGTCGAGAGTGCGGTAGTAAGTTTTCTTTATCTGGTCTACGGCATCGTCATATATTTTCTGTGCCTTCTTGTCTTTGAGTAGCATATTGGCAGTGAGCGAGTAGTATGGCAATCCCATGAATATTCCGTCGAGCCATACCTGATATGCATAGATAGCCTTATGCCAGTATACTCCCTCATTGGTGCGTGGCTGGTCTTTGAGTTGCTTCATGAGAGTCTGCATGGCGATAAGGTTTTTCTTCTCTGGCCAGTTTTGATACATGCGGGCCACGAAATGTCCGGTGCGTATCTGGTCGAGGTTATAATCCTCAAGCCTGTAACCGCGTATCTCTCCCTTTGCATTAATCATGGTATCGGTATACATCTGGCAATACTTGCGTATGTTCTCGTCGCCATACTTAAGATATGTGTCGAGCATAGCTTCGAGTTCGATGCCCATGACATAACTCCACTTCGGTTTTTTTGCAAAGTCGAGCATATAAGACTCGGGCACTCGCTTCATCTCGGAGTATGTCATCCACTGGCTGTAGGTCTTGTATGGTTTATCCTGTAGCACCAGGCTACCGTTGATATAGAGATTGTCGAGTTTTATGTTGCGGGTCTTACCTTTGAAATAGTTGCCTTCTGCCACGCCGTTAAACTTACAATTCTTTACATTGATGTCATACACGTTTACACAAGTGTCGAGAGCAATCACCTGCACACCGTATTTACTCTTCTGGCATGTCACGTTTTCGATGTTCACATTGCGAACGGTAGGCAGGAAACCACGGCAGCAGATCTCATTGCGCTCATAGTCGAGATTGATTTTGAGCACCGACTCTCCGCACTGTCCCACTTCAATGTTTCTGGCATAAATATTCTCTATAATGCCACCACGACATGTGTTGGTCTTGATGCGTATCACCCTGTCGAGGTTTGGACTGTCCATCTTGTTATTTTCGGCATACACATTGCGGCATCCACCAGATATTTCGCTACCTATCACCACGCCACCATGACCGTTTTGCATCTCGCAGTTGCGAATGATGATATTCTCACTGGGTTTCCCCCAGAGTCTACCATCGTTGTTTCGTCCGCTCTTGATGGCTATACAGTCATCTCCGGTATTGAAGAAACAGTTTTCGATGAGCACACCGTCGCACGACTCGGGGTCGCAGCCGTCTCCATTAGGACCGTCATTGTTGATATGTACGCCTCTTACGGTCACGTTTTTGCAGAGCAGAGGGTGTATAACCCAGAATGGCGAGCGCAGCAGGGTCACATTCTCAATGAGCACGCCATCGCACTCGTTGGGGTTGATGAGCTGTGGTCTTAGTCCATCTTCTGCTGTAAATCGGCGTTCATTCTTATCTACGCCATCTTCAGCCATCTTGAGCAGTCTGGCACGACTGCCGTTGCGCTGGCTTATGGTTCCGGGCTTCCAGCCGTAGCGGTCAGAACCGCACCATTTCCACCATGTGTCGTTGGTGCCGCCGCCGTCTATGGTACCCTCACCAGTGATGGCAATATCTGTCTCTTTGTATGCATAGATACATGGTGAGAGGTTCCAGCAGTCTAGTCCCTCCCATCGTGTCAGCACGATAGGATAGAGTTCGGGTTTGAATACGAATTCTAGCACAGCCCCCTTCTCCACCACGAGGTTTACATGGCTTTTGAGTGTGATGGCACCAGTAAGGAATGTGCCTTCAGGCACCACTACCTTACCACCACCAGCCTTTGAGCATGCGGCTATGGCCTTGTTGATGGCCTTTTGGTTAACTTCTGGTTTGGCATCGGTTTTTGCGCCATACTTGGTAATGTCAAACACCTTGTCGGCAAATTCCGGTTGTCTGATACTCTGTTCTATCTGCTTGTATTGGGTTGTCCATCCGTCAGCGAGGGCAGCCATAGGCACAAGCAGCCATAGTAGCAATAGTTTTAAAATTTTCATACTGAAGAATTTGTTATTTTTTAAGTAGATAATAGCTTGCGAGTGCAAAGATAGTCTTAATTTTCCAAATCTCCAACAATTATAAGTTATATTAACTAATATGACGATAAAAAATCGGATTATTTCTTAAGATCGTCAAAGAGTATGTCTAGAGCCTTGTCAGCATCCTTATGCTCATCCAGCAGTGTTACAAAACGGCTGCCAATGATAGCACCTGCGGCATTGGCCTGTGCGCTCTCGAGGGTTTGCTTGTTTGAAATGCCGAATCCTATCATTCTCGGATTGTTGAGATGCATGGCATTAATGCGTCTGAAGTATTCCTGCTTAGCCTCGTCGAAACTCTTTTGTGCTCCTGTTATTGCTGCCGACGATACCATATAGATGAAACCATCGGTATGATCGTCTATAAACCGTATGCGTTCCTCACTTGTTTCTGGTGTGATGAGCATTATTATTCGGAGGTCGTAGCGGTCGGCCACGGGTTTCACTATCTCGAGATAATCTTTGAAGGGCAGGTCGGGTATGATGGCTCCGCTGATGCCGGCATCCACACAACTCTGGCAGAAAGGTTCTATGCCATACTGCATGATTGGGTTTAGATATCCCATGAGAATGAGAGGTATGGATACCTTGTCCTTGATGCTCTTTACCTGTTGGAAGATAGTACTGAGTGAGGTACCATTACGCAGGGATTTGGTGGCGGCATCCTGAATGACAGGGCCATCAGCCATAGGGTCGCTAAATGGTATGCCCACCTCTATCATGTCTATGCCTCTGCGCTGCATTGTCATTATCACATCTGCAGTGCAGTCGGCAGTGGGACTTCCAGCACAGAAATACAACGACAACAGTTTTCTGTCTCCTCTCTCGGCGAATAGTTTATTTATCTTGTTCATAATCAGTTGCTTTAGGGTTATTATTGTTTTCTTGTTATCTCATGTTTGTGATAAGATCATTTTGCTTATTCTCTCATCTCACGAATAAAAGCACTTACCTTTTCAACATCCTTCACTCCTGGTTGGAGTTCAAATCGTGAGTTGATGTCAACACCCATCATTTTGGGATGGTCAACGGCTTTTACTCTCTTTGCGTCGTCGGGTCCTATTCCACCGCTCAGGATGAAAGGTCGGTCGCCATGATAATCATTGATGACAGACCAGTCGAAACTCTCGCCGCTGCCTCCCACGCACTTGCATTTAGTGTCGAAGAGGAAGATATCTGCTATATCCTCATAATCATGGCATCTCTCCAGGTCTTCTTTTTTTTCTATGCTGATGGCCTTGATGATGGTTATCTTCTTCTTGAGGTCTGGCACGAGGGTTGCCTTTAGGTTTCGTATCATCGTGGGCATCTCATGGCCATGCAGTTGTATGGCATCGAGGCCAAACTGTATCACACGTGTTATGATATATTGCGGATTGGCATCCACAAACACCCCTACCTTCTTGCATCTGCCTATGGCGCTATTGCCCATTTTGCCCGAACTATCGGGCATCATACCCGTGGGTATTCGCAGCATGTCTACACGCCGTGGTGACCTGTCCCAAAAGATCATTCCTAACCAGTCGGCACCAGCTTCCGCCACCTGGCGCATGTTGTCGGCATCATTGAGTCCACAAACTTTTATTATCATCGTATATGCTTGATTTTGAAGTTATTTCCATAGAGAAAGGAATAATTACACCATGCCATAAGCCTGGTCAAGGAATGCCTTGAGAGCCTCTCCCGGTTGCTGTTCTTTCATAAAGCGTTCGCCTATGAGGAAGCCATCAAACCCCTGCTGCCAAAGCATCACCATATCCTCTGCAGTATGTATTCCGCTCTCGCTCACCTTCACTATATCCTTGGGTAGCAGACTGGCAAGCCTAACAGAATTGGTAATGTCGGTTACAAAGGTACCGAGGTTACGGTTGTTGATGCCACACACATCGGGTTGTAGGTCGGCATACTCGGTTTCACCCTCGGTGTGCATCTCGAGTAGCACTTCCAGTTTGAGTTGATGAGACATCTCGAGCAGCCGTCTGCAAACGGTTTTTGAAAGGTCGGCGGCTATGAGCAGCACAGCCGATGCTCCGCATGCCTTGGCCTGAAAGAGTTGGTATTCATCAACAACGAAATTCTTATACAGCACGGGCAATGTGAGTCCGGCTCTTCTGGCATTGAGAATAAACTCATCGCTTCCACCGAAATATTTCTGGTCTGTGAGTATGCTCACTGCCGCCGCCCCATGTAACTGATAGTCGATGGTAACGGTTTCTGCCATGGCATCTTGGTGTATCCAGCCCTTTGATGGTGACTTTCGTTTAAATTCCGCTATTATCTGTGGTGGTCGACGTTTGTCTGCACCCTGTGTATTGAGTGCCTCCTTGAGGCTGGCCACTGGTTGGTCTTCTGCCATGATGCGCTCCACCTGTGCATGTAGGGCTCTCTCAGGCATCTGTCTTTTGGCCTGCTCTATTTCAATCCGTTTCCACGCTATGATCTCTTCGAGGATATCTGCCATGATAGGTTGCCTACTTGTTGAGTTCTACAAATTTCTTGAATGTCTCGAGAGCCTTGCCGCTATCTATAGACTCACGTGCTATATCCATACACTCCTCTATGCTCTTCTGTCCCTTTTCGAGCACCTGTATGGCAAAGCCAGCATTGGCAATCACAATATTTTTCTGTGCCTCCAGAGCCTTGTTGTTCAGCACATTGTCGAATATTTCCATGGCTTCCTGCTCAGAAGCACCAGCACGCAGTTCCTCGGGTTTGGCCACTTTCATTCCAATCTCTTCGGGAGAGAAGATGCGCTCATAGTCATTGGTCACCACCTTGAAATCGCTGGTGAGCGAGATCTCGTCATAGCCGTCAATACTATTTACTATTGCATAGTCAATGCCAATCTTTCTGTATACATTATTATATAGTCTCATCTGGTCGAGGTTGGCCACTCCAAGCATCTGACACTGCGGTTTCGATGGGTTGACGATAGGTCCGAGCAGATTGAAGCAGGTGGGAAACTGCAAGGCCTTGCGTATTGGTCCCACGAATTTCATTGCCTTGGCAAAGAGTTGTGCATGGAGATACACTATGCCGCATTCGTTTATGCACTTGTTGAGTTTGTCTACATCGTCGGTAAAAGTAACGCCATGGTTTGCAATCACATTACTTGCTCCACTGGTGCTGGTGGCTGAATAGTTACCATGCTTGGCCACCTTATATCCTGCACCTGCTATCACGAAGCATGAGGTTGTGGAGATATTGAAAGTGTTTTTGCGGTCGCCGCCTGTGCCCACCACGTCTATATATCTATCACAATCCAATGGCACGGGCACTCCTGTCTCGAGTATGCCGTCGCGGAATCCGAGCAACTCATCCACTGTCACTCCCCTCATCTGCAATGCTGTGAGCAGTGCCGTTATTTGCTCTTCGGCATATCGTCCCTGTGTTATTCCCACCAGGATATTCTTGGTTTCTTCTCTTGTGAGCATCTCATGATTGATTACTCTGTTCAGTATCTCTTTCATAATAATAATGAGTTTTATTGTCTTTGGTTTTGCCTATGATAATGTATGATGCAATATATTATTAGCCATTGATGAAGTTTTCTATTATCCTCTTACCCTCTGGTGTGAGCACGCTTTCGGGATGGAATTGAATGCCATGCACATCCAATTCCTTATGTCTCAGCGCCATAATCTGCCGTGCACCGCCGCATGCGGTATCTTCGCTCACTGCTGTCACCTCGAGACACTCCGGCAGGTTATCATTGCTCACCACCCATGAATGATAGCGCCCTATGGTTATCTCTTTGGGCAGTCCGCTGAAGATATAGTCGTCTGCTATGATGGTGCCCGGTGTGGCCACTCCGTGAAACACCTCCGAGAGGTTTTCGAGTTTGGCACCAAACACCTCACCTATAGCCTGATGTCCGAGACATACCCCGAGCATGGGTCTCACTCCTGCGTATGTCCTTATCACATCCATGAGAAGCCCTGCCTCCTGTGGAATGCCAGGTCCTGGACTGAGCACTATCTTGTCGTAAGCCATGAGTTGTGGCAGTTCAAACTTGTCATTGCGTATCACCGTCACCTCTGCTCCCATCTGTTTTATGAGATGGCTGAGGTTATAGGTAAAACTATCATAGTTGTCGATGATTACCACGCTGGTTCGCTTGGCTGTTGTCATGCTGTTTTCTGCTGTGTTCATCTCTTTGTTCCTTTCTTGTTTAGAGTGTTGACGCCATGTCTATGGCCTTGCGCAGGGCTCCCAACTTATTGTTCACCTCTTGCAGTTCATATTCCACATCGCTTTTGGCCACTATGCCACCGCCAGCCTGAAACCATAGTTCGCCGTTGCGTGCCACAAAGGTGCGTATAGTGATGGCCTGGTTGAGGCTACCGTCTAATCCTATAAATCCTATACAACCACCATAAGCCCCGCGGTTATGCGGTTCATATTGGCTTATGAGTTGCATGGCCCTCACCTTGGGTGCTCCTGAAAGGGTGCCTGCGGGAAAGGTATCTATGAATGCCTTCACAGGGTCTTTGCCTTCGTCCATGATGCCGCTAACCCTCGACACGAGATGTATGACATGCGAGTAGTACTGCAGGTCTTTATAGAACTCCACTTTCACATCGTGGCAGTTGCGGCTAAGGTCATTGCGAGCCAAGTCTACGAGCATCACATGCTCGGCATTCTCTTTAGGGTCGTTGCGCAGATATTCCGCTCCCCTGCGGTCGGCCTCTTCGTCGCCGGTGCGCCGTGTGGTTCCTGCAATAGGGTCTATATATGCCTTGCCGTGGTCTATGCGACAGTGGGTTTCGGGGGATGAGCCAAATATTCTAAAACCTCCGAAGTCGAAATAAAAGAGGTATGGCGAAGGGTTTATGGACCTCAATGCACGGTATAGTTTGAAGTCGTCGCCATAGTATTTTTGTTTAAAACGTCTTGAGAGCACAATCTGAAACACGTCTCCTCGCAGGCAGTGTGCAATTCCGCGTCTTATATTCTCGCGGTGCTCATCGTCGGTGAGTGTCGACTGTACCTCGCCTACAGGAGAAAAAGAGAAATCGCGTATGTCGTTTCTCGTGGCTTTCTTCATCAGGTCGTCTACATCGCCTATAGTGCCCAGCGACACCACTGTCATGGTGCTGTTGTAATGGTCGAATACCATGACATCTCTAAACATCATATACAGCATGTCTGGAGCATCATTCTGGCTTTGGGTCTCGTCTTTCACCTCTATGCCCTCGAAATATCTCACGGCATTGAACGAGGTGTAGCCATAGAGTCCGCACACCTCACTATTTTCGCCCGTCACCTCTATGGCATCCAGGAGGAGGCGTATGGCGCTATCGGCACCGAACTCGTCATTTATCTCATGCTCTATCACCTGTCTATCAGGCATGGTGATGCGTGCCATACCATGCGCAATCGCCACACTGCATATAGGGTTGACAGCCACAAAAGAGCGGCTGCTGTTGACCTCGTGATAGTCTGAGCATTCCATGAGCACACTTTGGGGATACACATCCCTCAACCGCATATATACTCCCACGGGGGTATAGACATCTGCCATCATCTTGCGGCATATAGTGGAATATCTGTACTTGCTTTCCATATCGTAATAAAATTATTTCATATACTTGTCTGCATATTGGAGGTATGTCTCCACATCCTTGTCGCCTCGTCCGCTCACTGTGAGCACCACTACATCATCGGGGTTAAACTGCACCTTCTGCAGTGCTGCCACGGCATGGGCGCTCTCAAGTGCTGGGATGATGCCCTCCATGCGTGTCAGTTCGTATGCTGCCTGCAGTGCCTCATCGTCGTTCACTGAATATACGGTGGCGCGATGCTGTGTGGCCAGGTTGGCATGCATGGGTCCGATGCCAGGATAATCGAGTCCTGCCGATATGCTCTCGGCCTCCATGATTTGTCCGTCTGGGGTTTGCATCACAAGGGTGCGTGCTCCATGCAGTATGCCCAATCTGCCAGCATGTATTGTGGCAGCGGTATGGCCCGTGTCGGCGCCCTGCCCTCCTGCTTCTGCCAGTATGATCCTCACTCTCTCATCATCGATATAATGGTAGATGGTGCCGGCGGCATTGGATCCTCCTCCTACGCATGCCATGAGGATATCGGGATAGTTACGACCTATTTTTTCCTGCAACTGCCATTTTATCTCTTCTGATATTACGCTCTGCAATCGTGCCACCAGGTCGGGATAAGGATGCGGCCCCACGGTGGAACCTATTATATAGAAAGTGTCTTGTGGATGGCAGCACCAGTCACGTATAGCTTCGTTGGTAGCATCCTTGAGGGTTTTATTTCCCGAATGCACTGGTCTTACCTCTGCCCCAAGCATGCGCATGCGCTCCACGTTGGTGTGCTGACGCTCCACATCGAGAGCTCCCTGATACACCACGCATGGCATATCCATGAGTGCACATACCGTGGCTGTGGCCACACCATGCTGTCCTGCTCCCGTCTCGGCTATTATCCTCTTCTTGCCCATCATCTTGGCCAACAGTATCTGACCAATGGTGTTATTGATCTTATGGGCTCCCGTATGGTTGAGGTCTTCGCGCTTCAGATATATCTGGCAACCGTATTTCTCGCTCATCCTCTTGGCGAAATAGAGCGGCGATGGGCGACCCACATAGTCTCGCAGCAAATCATGGTACTGGGTTTTAAACTCTTCTGACTCAATGATAGCCAGATATTGCTTCTTCAGGTTCTCAACAGTGGCATAGAGTATCTCGGGCACATAGGCTCCGCCAAACTCGCCATAGAATCCATTGTCGTCTACATTGTATTTTGATGCCATATCGTATTATGTTTTGTTTCGTTTGGAATAACTATAGGTGGGTTCTATAAATTTCCACCTATAAAAAAAGGCCCGTCATAATCGACGAGCCCCATATCTTTATATCTTACTGCAAGGTACAGGTTTGCAGCCCGCGACTATTTTAATCCCGAGAGTGCCACCACCATGCGTATAGATTGAATGTTGTCATAATTTCTATTGTTTTAATTGCTATTTGATAGTATTTTATCGTTTGACGTTGCAAATGTACACTATTTTATTCTATCTACCAAATTTTTCGACTACTTTTTTCATATTTTCTTTTCTATGCCCTGTATCAGGGGTAATAATTATCAGAAATGCGCCGAAAGAATGTTTTTTAACTGTCATAGTGCTCCTTATATAAAATATTATCGCTACATTTGCAGTCAGATTACAAAAACTTCAATTAACAAAAAACTAAAACAAAATAATAATGAAAAAGTATTTACTTTCCACTGCGATGCTCATGGCATCTGCCATCACCATCGCTGCAGAGACAAGCATCGAGAAGACACCAGCATTTCCCAGTGCCGAGGGTTTCGGACGTTATGTAACGGGCGGACGCGGAGGCGATGTCTATCATGTCACATCACTCGCCGACGACGGTAGCAAGGGCACACTAAGATGGGCCTGCAACCAAAGCGGCACTCGCACCATCGTGTTTGATGTGTCGGGAACCATCCATCTCAAATCTGCTCTCAACCTCCAAAAATCAAATGTTACCATAGCCGGACAAACGGCTCCTGGCGATGGTATCTGCGTGGCTGACTATCCCTTTGCCATCAAGGCCAATAATGTTATCATCAGATATATGCGCTTCCGCCTCGGCAACAAGAATGTTACTGTATCGGGGGCAGACGGATGGGATGGTCTGGGTGCCATGGACCAGGAAAACATCATCGTTGACCACTGCTCTGTAAGTTGGAGCATAGACGAGTGTCTGAGTATCTATGGTGTCAAAAACTCTACTGTGCAGTGGTGTATATCATCACAGAGCCTGCAGGATGCCGGACATTCCAAGGGTAGCCACGGATATGGCGGCAACTGGGGTGGCTCGGGTGTTACATATCATCATAACCTCATGGCCCACCACGAAAGCCGCGTGCCACGACTCGGTCCGAGATATACCACACAACTCGACGAACGTTTGGACATGCGCAACAATGTGTTCTACAACTGGGGTGGCAACGGATGCTATGGTGGCGAGGCCATGAACGTAAACATTGTCAACAACTATTATAAACCAGGTCCTGCCACTGCACAGATCAGTTCAACCAAGCAGAGGCGCATAGCCAGCATCGGATGCCGCACCACAGAATATGTAACCGGTTATCCTGACTATAAACCGACAGAGCATGTGTGGGGCAAGTTCTATATCAATGGCAACAAAAACACAAAGTATTCTGATGTTACCAATGATAACTGGACTTATGGTGTCTACAACCAGATTATAAGCAGCGACAACGACAACACCTTCACTGCCACCACCAAGGATACCATGCGCCTCAGCAACCCGATAGAATTCATACACGTAACCACACATACCGCAGACATGGCATACGAGAGGGTGATGAGTTATGTGGGTTGCAGCAAGGTGCGCGACAGTTATGACACCTTCATAATAAACGAGACAAAGAACGGCACCGCCACATATACAGGCAGCAGCAACCACAAGGGTATCATCGACAGCCAGGATGACAACAAGCCATCCAATGCTGCCAGCGACTGGAGCGCATGGCCTACACTCAACAGTACCGACGCACCAAAGGATACCGACGGCGACGGCATGCCCGACGATTGGGAGACAACCAATGGACTCAACCCCAACGACGCCTCCGACGGTAAAATCGTGGGTAGCGATGGCTATACCAATCTCGAAAACTATCTCAATAGTTTGGTGGCAGACATCACCGAGGCTCAGCTCGAAGGTGGCACCGTGGAGGGCATAGACCTCTCTGAGGGTGTCAATGAGTCTGCCGAGTATGAATTGTCGCCAATCACATCAAATGGTGACTGGACCTTTTCCAATGGTTTCAGTATCTCCAACGGCAAGTCATACGCCACTGGTTCGGGTTGCGGCATGGTGGGCATCAAATACTCCAACGGTGTCAACAACACCATCAATATCCCCGACGGCATCACCATAGGCAAGGCAAAGTTTACTGGCTACAGCAATGTGGACGACAAGACTTCTTATCTCTATAAAGTGGGCACACAGACCTTCGCATCCAACCAGTATGTATATCCGTCACGCACCACCAGCACCACGGCTTCATATACCGTCACCCTACCCTCTCCTGCCACGGGTTCTCTTCTCTTTGCAGTAAAGGGCAACCAGTCGGTGCTCAACATTGTGCTATATACTCCAGAAACATCGGGCATCAGCGATATAATATCAGCAGACACAACTAATCCTGCCATCTATTCATTAGACGGTCGCAACCTCGGCTACGATCTTGATATCCTGCCCCGCGGAATATATATCATCAACAAAAAGAAGATTGTAAAGAAATAACCATTGTATATTAGGTGATTGTAATATTATCACTGATTAGTTGATTGTAATAATTATCACTTGAAAAAGATTAAAGGGCGTGTCAGTATTAATTGACACGCCCTTTAATCTATACACGATGCAGATGATTACATTGTAATCCTGAACACTTTGGTTTCGCCGGAACGGTATGTCAGGCGGATGTTGTAGATGTCGGCAGAGTGATATTCCGACTTGTCGAATACAGGCAGTGATGTCGGGTTGGCAGTCTTCTTGACTGTGCGTCCGGCATTGTCTATCACTTCAAGCAATATCACATCTGCAAGGTCACCCTTGATCTGGTCTATTACCGTGGCACCACTCATCTGCAGTACGTATGGCTGGTCAACAGTGCCGAGGTGGGCATCAGCACAGAAGGTAAGCATCTGGCTGATCTGCTTGGTTGTCGAAGGAGTCTCAATCACGAATGTGAGCATCGACTTGCTGTTGCCGCCAATGGTAACGAAATGCTTGCTGCCGATGACAGGTGCCGAGGAGCGTCCGCAGAGACGTCCGTCAGCATATACGCTAACTGTTGCATTGTCAACAACAAACTCGCCATCCTTTATCTCGGCAATGATGGTCATATTGTTCTCATAGTCGAGTTGCATGGTTTCATTATCTGTTGCAGCCATCTTTCTGGTGGTTGAGGCGTTGACCTTCGGGAATGAGAACGTCTTGACTGCAGCGGCATTAGAGTAGTACTGATAACCATTGCCCGGATTCATCATGCCGAGCGAGCCAAGCCATTGGTTGTCGGTATAGATGGCAAAGCCCGACTGACTCTTTATCATGTCACCCTCTTGCGGTTCTGCTCCAGCCAGGGCATTGTCAAGGCTGTTGGCCACGCTTACAGGATATCCCACCCATGTCCATCCGTTGGCAATGGTGATGGTAGCATTCTCATCCTCGGCAGGTGTTCCGAGATAAGCCTCGCTGAAGGCAGCCCCTGTGCTCACCTTATACATGCCATTGAGTGAGAGGGCAGACAATGTACCCTTCCATTCGCCATTCTCAGGATATGCCGAATTGTTCTGATCCTTGACCAAAGAGATGGCATCGGCAGAATGGGCGAAAATGGATGCAATGTCAAGACTCTCCGGTTTTGCATATAGCGAGAACCATTTCCAACCCTTGTAGTCGCAGGCTATGGTCTGCTCTATCTTGTTTTCCGGTGTGAAGGTCACAGGAGTTTCAAACGAGCCTATCCATGTGTCGGGCACGTATGTGGTTGCCTTTGCGTCTGATGCGCTCACCAGAGGATAGACCACACCTGTAGATGCGTCATACATCTTATATTCAAGGCTATTGTCCTCTACGTTCTGGTTGCCATAGATGTCCATCATCACGAGATAAGAGTCGTATTTCGACATATACTTGGGATGAGCCACACCTACGCACTTGCCAGCACGGAAGGCAGCCAACATGTCATCGGTGTCAGAACTGATCACTCCCTCCACCTTGAGTTGTCCAATCACGTTCATGTTCGTTTCGTCTGGGGTGGCAGTCCAGTCAGGAGCCTGTCCCTTCACATATAGCGACAGATAGAGAGGCTGTTGAATGCCCTGCGAACCCGTGAGCATCACCGTAGCCTCATACTTGCCTATGGCCATGCCCTCTTGTGGAGTAAACCTGAGTGTTGTGCTCTTGAGAGCAGGCAGCGAACCGCTTTCCGACGAAACGTCGAGCCATGACGGAATACCGTTCAGCACCCAGTTTTCTGTGGCTATGCCCGTATTGGCAATCTCCGCAGTAAATGAGTTTGTTTCTCCGTATGGCATCACCTCATCTATAGCCTCCTCGTTCCATTTCAAGTTAGCCTGCTTCATCAGCACGTTCCATGTCACCGGCGAGTTCTTGTTGCCGTTGAGGTCCTGGATATTGTGTGCTGTAAACGTGATGGTGCGTCCCTCTACGTCTGCTGGCTGCTCCTCTATTTGGAATGAGATCTGTGTTTCATTGGCCACAAAACTGTAGTTGATATTCTCCAGAGTTTCAGCCTCGTTCAGTGCAGGAGCATTGATTTCAGATGCTGTTGGCGTGCCATTGTCTGCATTAGTCATTACCCTATCGTTGATGGTATTGGCAAACGAAGCTACGGTCTCAGCTTGATTGTATTCATTGATGCTTATGGTTTCAAATGGCAGGTGCAGAGCAAGCATGTCTTCCTTGCCATTGGCGCGCTTATACATCCAGTCGTTGATTACTGTAGCCGAGCGCTGTCCCTTCCATATTCTCACTTCATCCATGCAACCATTCATCACGCTTACATTCTCTCCGTCGGCATAGCCACCTATGTAGAGATTCTCACCTCTTGGTGCATACACCTCTTGGGCAGGCACTTGATTGCACAGTTTTCCGTCTACGTATATCTTGGCATATCCGTTGGTGCTGTGGTTTACAGCCACTGCCACGTGGTGCCACTGGTTGTCGTTCACGGCCTCGTCAGTCACCTGTGCAGTCTTGCCGTTGTAGTCAAACTGCATACGTCTGCTGGCATCCATACGCAGAGCCAATTTAGATGGTTTGTTTGCAATGATATACACATCACCTTCGGTCTGGTTTTTATCAGCATTCATCCATGTCTCCATCACGAAATCATCGTCATCATTGAATCCGAGATCAGACACGTCTATCTTGCCTCCGTTTGTGAGGGCATAGTTGACAAAGTTCTTCCACCATGCTGTCTCGCTACTGATGGCAAAATGCCTGTTGCGCACCAGGTCGGCAGCCACAGTGCCATGTCCCTCGTCAAATTTCCAGTAGCCAGCCAGTCCATCGGTGCAGTTACTCTTCTCCTTGTTCATCGAGCTCTGCAGTTCGTCGAGCGAGATGGCCTTATTCCAAAGAGTCATCTCCTGCATGGCACCAGTCAGTGCGTTGCCACCGATGGCCAGTTTGCCGTTGCCATTATATTGGCCTATGTATGTATAGAAGAGGTCGGTAGTGGCATCATCCATGGCAAAGCGTGCATCGAGTCGTGCGTCTTCGCGGTTCTGGTCGAGCGAGAGCATGAGATATAGCCACTTATCCTTGGGCAGTGTGGTCTCTGAGGTCACTGTCTTGCCGTTGATGTCTACGGTGAGCTTACCATCTGCAATGCCTACGTTCATGCCGTTGTCCTTGGTGCCGTGCTGCAGCAGTGTACCATCGGCAGAATATTTCAGCCACATACCCATAGCAAACGAGCGACCGTCGAGATTGATGGCGGCCTCAGTGCTTGTCTGCACCTTGTCGTTGATCTTCAGACCCACGTTGTGTGCCACTTCGCCATCGTTCTTCACGCCCAGCACCTTGAAGTTGTTGACTTTGGTAAGCAGATCCTTGCGTATTGGTTCGTTGAATGTGATGGTGATGTCGTCTCCTGGATAGAGCACTCCCGACTGTGGTGTTGGGGTTGAGAGGAGTTGCGGCAGCGAGAGGTCGCGGATTATCTCCACCTCTTCGCTTGAGCGTGTCACCTCGCCGCTTCCCTTGATGCAGACAGCCACTGCACGGAAGACGTAGGTCTGGTCGGTGAATCTGCTGTCCGTCATGTCGAGGGTGAAATTCAACTTATCAGTGCCGGTAAGGGCAGGCAGTTCGATGAGATTCTTGTTGCTTGCCAGACGGTTTTTGTCCTTGGTGTATTCCTGTAGTGTGCGGAAATCAGTGTCGTGAATACCCTTGTACTCCAGGCGTATGTCGCGGAACGAGCCCATGCTGTAGTCATATCCCGACATCGAGAGCACCACGTCATTCTTGGTGTTAGTGTTCACTACGGTTCTGTTGGTCGCCAGTATGACGTTAGAGCAAACGGGCTGGAAGTTGACAGTTACCGTGCCGGTTGAATAGATACCTGGGAATATTCCTGTATCGTCGGGCTGGCTGGTGGAGTACATAGTGATTTCGATGTTCTCATAGTTGAGCGTGTCTGTGACAGTCTGCCTCAGCGAGAAGGTCTTTACGGTCTCTCCGTAAGGTATCAGCAACGTCGGGTTGCTGCCGAGGTTCTGCCCATCCACGAACACCTGTGCGCCATGGGGATTGCTGTTTGCTTCCACGCGGAATCCGAAGTAGCAGTCCTCCTGAGTGTCGGAGTTGTTGCGCAGCTTCACGCGGAACTTGGCATCCTCGCCTCCGGGAACACCCGTCACGATGGCATCCACAATCTCTATCTCCGGCTTTTCAATCTGCTGTGTCTTGTGGGCGATGATGGTTCCGGGCTCATAGTACTTGGTGACTACCTCGTCCTCGTAGGGTGCGCATGTGGCACCGGCACGGGTGACGAAGATAGGACCGAAGCCATCGGGAGCCTTGAACACGTCAACCGACAGATAGTCGTCATCGCCATCCTCCTGCAGCGTGAAACTCGTGGATGTAGTGGATGTGGTGGTTGACTCAGAGGTATTGGTCATTGTATGCTGTGTATTTGAGTGGACAGTGACACCGAGGCCCACACCGCAGACGGAGAAGCCCGACTCATTGCTCAGAATCACGTTCACCTCGTTGGTGTACTCCTCCACGGTAGTAGTTGAATTAAGTGTCTCAATCGTAGAGGTTACCACAGCACCAGCGTCAAACGAGTAGTTCCTGTCGAGGTATTTGCCACGGTCGTTAATGGCTTTCACCTTCTGCTCCTCGTTGAATCTCAATTGGTTTTGCCACAGGAGAATTTGCTCATTGTAGTACTTCACCATATCCTGCACACCCGTCTTTTTATTGTCCTTAGACGTGTTCGTTTTGCTGAAGCCGGCAGGCAGAATCATGGTGTAGGAGGGTCCGGTGTATCTGCCGTTCTCGATTATGAATTTCTTGGCGGCATCTCCCCAAACTTCCTTGTCATCATTGTTTGAGCCGAAACGCTCGTCATCCTCCGAGAGGGTGGTGACATAGATAGGCTCATCGCCAGTGGGAGCCGTAACGCTGCTTACATCCTCCACCCGTGTGAGCTTGCCGTTGCGCAAGTTCTCGAAGTTGGGTATCAGTACGTTTTCGACATAGTTCTGCGTGTAGCTGAAGTCGGTGTTGAACTGCTCACCCATCGACACGCCGTCTGTCATGACAAGATTGTAAGAGCCGTCCGTCTCGTTCTTCTTGATTCCTACATTATGGCAAGTACCGAAGACTAGGTTGTTGGAGGTTCCGATGAACACGTCACCGCCGCTGCCCACAAAGTCTGTGCCGTCGCTGGTAGATATATCCTTGGTCAGCGTGGTTACTGTGGTATATTGATCAAGATTGTTCTGCGTATAAGCATAGTCAGCACCTATTGAGAGGGTGTTGGTAGCTTCAAGTGTGCTGAGAGCGATGAAGCCGAAGCCGCCACCAGTCTGCATGCTGCAGCCCGAATAGATGTCCGACTGTATGCCGGCATTCTCCATAATGGTGTTGTTGTAGGTGTTGACAGATGTCACCTCTGTACCGGTACTGTAGGTGGTCTTGGAGAGCGAGCCTGGAGGGTCGCGCAGGATCATCGTCACCTTGTCGGGTCCTTCGGTTACGAAGTTCGTGCCCGTAGAGAGTGTTCCGAGCACTACAGCCTTGAATGTGCTGTTGCCTTCCCATGCCACTGCCTCGTCATTCACGTCATAACTGATATTGAGTGAGCGTGTAAAAGGAGACTGGATGTTGGGCAGACCGCAGATGAAAGTGTAGTCGGCTTCACCATTTTCGTTAAGATTGAATTCCTCGTCTGACACTACTCCTACTGCTCCATCGGCTTCTGCCACGGTGGTAGTAGAGGCGAACTGGTTCTTCACCGTCACCCTTGAGTTGGGTATGGGCACCTGAACGGTTACAGGGCTTCCTTCCACGTCTTTATTGGTATAGCTCTCGTAAGCATAGAGATGATAGGTGTATCTTCCGAGCATCTGATAGACAGGTGCGCCGAAAGGATAGTTTATCGTCTTGTCTTCGTTGATGGTATAGAGAGCCACCTTTTCGCTCTTGTCGTTGATGTCCTTAACGGCAATGCTGTCCATACCGAACGAGCCATCTTCATTCTCCGTCACCTCCAGATGCGAGGGAGAGCGATAGATGATCTTGGCGGAAGCCACATAGTCGAAGGTGCGCTTGCCGTTCTCGTCCTCAATCGAGTCGGTATATACAATGTCGGGACTGGTGGCGTCGAGTACAGGCTTGTTGGTGAATACAATCTCCTGCTGCGTAGGTACGCTAATCTCCGTTGTCTCGTAGTATAGCGGTGGCAAATAAGCTGCAAACTCACCTGTGGTAGAGTCCGTCTCGATGGTCAGCACATTGGTGCCACCCTCCACGTATGCCTTGCCTCCCAGGATGTTGGTGCTGAAGTTGCGCTTCTCGTCACTCATCACATAGTTTACAGCAGTGCCATCCACCTCTTTCTTGGCATTGAGCAATTTGCCGGTTTCGTTGCCGGGGAATTTGAGCTTGATGGTTGCCCTACCGATATTGGCGTTTCCCTGCTGGAGTCCGAGCGGCTTGTTTTCTTCCACGCTGCCACCTGCCACGCGCCCAGCCACCATCACCTTTGTATCGTCCCAGAAGGTCAGTCCTGTGACGGGTGCTTCAAATGTCTCTCTCAGTCCGAGTGACTTGGGGTCGGCGGGATAGCGTCCGTTGTTGGTGAAGGTATGTCCGTTCTTCTTTATCTGTATGAAGTGGTCACCGATAGGCACGTCAACGGAGTAATGTCCTTCCTCGTCAGTCATGATTGGTTCGCCGTCCTTCGAAGCCACGACGCCATCTACATATACGTATGCACCTGCCACGGGGATGGTGGTGTTTTCGTAATACACATGTCCATCCACGGGGAATGAGCTGACGTCCTTGAAGTCCAAGCCCGAATGAACGAGTGAGTTGAGACTGAAGTAGCGGCTCGATGCCGAGGGACTAAACGAGTGTATGCCCATGGTGGGCACCACGCTGTAGTTCATACCGTCGCCCGCAAATGGTATACCGTTGATGATATAGTTGCCGTCGGCATCGGTATATCCGCAGAGGCTGAACTGGTCTTCGTCTGGTATGTCGGTGCTGCTTTCCGATGGTTGTCTCATGCTGGCATATCGTCCGTTGATGAGTCCGTTGGTGCGGCTGAAGTCGTATGCCAGGGTTTGCATGCCGAGTTTCTCGTCCATAGGCCAGTAGATGAAGAGCCCTGTCTCCGAGCCTGTGAGCGGATGGTTGTAATTGCGTTCTATCTCTTGTGCTGTGAGCACCTTTGAGAACATGCGGAACTCATCCACATTTCCTGCAAAGATGTCGGTGGCTTCCAGGTCTACCTTGTTTCCGAGTGTTATGGCGCAGTCAGTCTCTTCGATGGTTGCCTGCAGTGTGCTTATGGCATCCGATGATTTCACCTCTCCCGGTGCGGTCACATAGAAGAGAGTTATATTGTCTGTGCCCGAGTGTGTCATGGTCACATTGCTCCACTTGTCGGCAGGCACGGTCACATTGCTGTATTCGGCTGCTTCTCCATTGGCCGATGCGCCCAGGGCATACACCTTTTCGGCAGCGTTATACTTTATATATAATGTGTATTTGCCTGCGAGGTCGGCCAACACATATTCTTTGCCGTCCTCATTCATGATATATCCGTCGGGTTTGATATAGAGCTGCACCGAGAGGTCGCCGCTGATGGCAGAACTGATGTCACCCTCGTTGCCCTTGTATGTCATGCCCGAACCTGTCTTGCCACCGCTGAGGCGCAGTGAGCGGTAGAGCGACACATCTTCGCCGCTGGTGCCGCTGGGTCGCAGGATTACCTTCGTTCCTTCAACGGCAGTACCTGAGTCATAATAGATGCGTCCCGAGAGCACACCTGTAGAGAGTGAGAATCCGTCGGTATCGGTAGTTCTCTTTCCTACAGGCTGTTCGTTGTAAATAGACCACAGGAGCACGCGGTATTCATAGAATGTGCCTGGGTTGGCATTCACATCATCGTATGAATATATACTTGATACTCCCTGTGTGGAATAGATGTCCGCCCAATCCTTGTCGTTATCGCTACCGAGAAGTCGTCGCTGGATGATGAAATAAGTTGTTCCATTACCCACCTGCTCCACGTTCCACTGTAGTTTCACCGTGTTGTTATATACACCGCGTGAAGCCGTGAACGTTGTCACCTTGGTTGTTCCGTCAAGCTGGGAGTTAATTTCAACCTTGCGGGTATCATTCTGGATGAATGAACTGATGCGATAGTAATAGGTTGCGTATGCTTGGAGCGCATCGCTTTTGTCCGTATATTGTCCTGAGCAGACATTGGGGTCAGTCACAGTCACCTCGCCAATTTTTGTCCAATTGGTTTGGTCGAGAGATCTCTCAATACTGAATGTATATGATTTGCTGCTGCTCGCATCAAGAATCTTAGAGTGATTCCATTTCAGAGTTATGTCATTTTTTGTAGCAATGTCTTCTACATTGGAGAAAGCGAAGTCTGCCACCATGGTATGCTCCTTGTTGCTGCTCAGGTTGGTGGCATCGTTCTCGCTGTTTGCTGTCCAACCTGTAGGCACAAAGCAGACGATATAATTGTAGTTCACGCCATATTCATTGTCGGTGAGTTTATAGGTGAACTCCTTGGTAGCGTCATAATTTATTTCTCCAAGTTTTATTGTATTGGCAGCATTATTGTCTCCTACCTTGCGGCGGAAAATATACCACTTTCCGTTTGTGTCAACTGCATTTTTGTCGTTTATCTGAGCGTCCCAAGTAACTTTTATTTCCTTGGTGTAGGAATTGATTGTTGTTACATTTACGTTGTTTGCTTTTGGATAACCATTAATTTTTATTCCACCATAATTTTTGAACCAATTTGTCCAACTTTTATCCTTTCTCCATTGGTACCAATTGGTATTCTGTTCCATACTATGGAAAATAGTTGGATATAAGATAATACCTTTATAGTTGTCAACATTAATTTCTTGTGTTGTTTGACTACTTGAAATATTGAACTGATATAGAGGGTTAGGTACGTTGAAATTAGCAGGTATATTATTGCTAAGATTGTAAATATGCATCTTGTTAGTAAACCCTGTATATGTGCCAACTTTACTCGACCACGAAACTTTAACCTTACCGTTTTTATTTCTGGATGCTGATACAGAGTTCGGGAATACTCCTACCGATGTTGCGTTGCACGTCCATGAGAGTGTCTTGCTATAGGGTGAGCCGTCATTGTTCACCCATTTACCAACAATCTCTATCTTATGCGCTTTTCCCTCAGGATTCCATCCCATGTGGATATCCATACACATGTGGTAGTTGTCTTTGTCGCTATTAAATTGAGGGTCCCACATACATATCGAAATCCATTCATTAGCTTTAAAGACCTTATACACATCGTTGTAGACTCTAAGGCTTTCTAACTTGCTCATGACGGCTTTCTTTGAGCCTTCAGAAGCAAGTGTAGGAATGCCAAGATCCCTGAAGGTAGCTACCTTCACGCCATCAATCTTGACTACAGGGTTGTCATACCAATAACTGTAGGTGCCGTATTCATCTTCACCGCAGTGAAGCCATACATCTGTCCATGCATTATCTCGGTCAATAGTGGTTCTATTAACCCAGATGTAGGTATCATCTGCCCTCATCTCATTTGTTCCTCCCAATAGGAAGGCGGCCATCCATAGCAATACGGAGAGACATCGGGATAGTCGTGTCCCTTGCAGTAATTTCTTTCTCATTGTAATATATTGTTTAAGTTTCTATTTTTATTCTCCCCAAAGGTCGTCCTCGTCCTCCCATTGGTTATAGTTGTCATAACCGGGAGTGGTCTGGTCTATTGTGGTTGATCCATTTACGAGTATGGCAGAGGTGTTAAGGCAAAGAACTGTCATCTCGGGTTTCATGTATGTTTTCTTTTTCATTGCCCAAGATATTTTTTGTTGTTTTTGATGTACAGTCCTTTATATAAGGGGTTGCCTATCTTCATGCCATCCAAAGAATAGCGGTAGCCATTCAAGGCATTGCCGTCTGAAGGTGTGCTGTTTATGCCAGTGGTGTCATCCATAAACGAATCATCGAACTCTATGCGTATGGTGAGTGCCGCCGCATGCTGCTCCGCACTGGATGGATTGAGATAAGCCTGAAAAGGCAGCAGCGACGCCCTTTCTCCATATACGAATGCAGTGAGTCCATCTGCGCCTGCCTTGTTTTTCAATACATACATGGGTTGGCTTATCAGTGGCTGGTATGTGCCAGTGAAAGGATAGTCAGTCATTTCATCCTCTTCATCTGCATCTACGCGCAACTGGGCTGGAGTGGCTGGTATCACATCGGTGGCGCACACCAGTCGTATATTCTTATCCTGTAGGCTGATGCTCTGCTTGGTAGACACTTCGTTACCCGACTGTGTATAAAATTTCTCACCAGGCAGCGATATGATATAAGGCTGGTTGGCTGCCAGGATGTTGTTTCCGTATATCAGTTTCGTGGTCACACCATCGTTGTCGGCACATGTTACAATGCCCAACCAATATCCGAGGATATTTTGGGCAATATATCTTTCGTAGATATTTGTTGTGTATCTATATGGTGTGAGAACAACTCCGTCTGCGGTTAGTTTGGCATCAAAGGGCAGCACCAATGTGTTCCACCCCGACTTGCCGTCTGCCCACGACCATGATGGCCTTATAAATACGGCAGTGTGTCCGTTGAGGTTTATGTCTTTCGGACAATAAAACGGGCAGTAGTTATCCCTTGTGCCACCCTTCAGAGTGATATCGGTCAGTGCTTTGTTGCCAGCTATCACGTTTGTCATGCCTTCTGGAGCCTCAGACACTGATTCGTTGAAGAAGTAAAGGCAGTTGGGATTGGCATCCTTGAATGCTGCTGCCATGCCTATGGGAGCCTCGTCTATATCTACATAGCATGTGTTGGCATTGCCCATTGTGAGTGTGCTTATGTCGGTGGTTTCCCAATTGCCGAAGAAATGGATGCGTTGTGCTGTAGTCAATGCCGTGGTGGCATCCTCGCTGCCCATGTCTCCCACGCTGAATGTCTTGTCGGCATCACCATCCAGTCCTTTGGTCCAGCAGAGCAACTTGGGCTCTACGGGCACTGTAAACCAAAATGGATCGCCATCCTTGGGATGCCCCACAATGTCATTGGTGAAGAACTCGCAGGTCTGCGGCACATCTACTATGATAGGATTATCGAAGTCGCCATATATCACCTTGAAATGGAAATGCTCGTC